>Ga0310691_10003859_pt1 | contig 17393 bp, 36 predicted proteins | sample 176DNAGHGlowgp2_FD_203887 | JGI IMG/M metagenome (GOLD analysis project Ga0310691, IMG submission 203887) | Sheep rumen microbial communities from Palmerston North, Manawatu-Wanganui, New Zealand - 1766 DNA GHGlow gp2 (v2) (version 2) | ecosystem: Host-associated > Mammals > Digestive system >...
CATAACCTCGATGGAAGCAATCAACCTCTACGGAGCAACAAGGCTGTCGGCAATTATCTTTAATCTCCGTAAACTCGGACTGAATATCGAATCTGTCAATGAATGTGGAACAGACAGATACGGCAGAACTTGCAACTACGCAAGGTACTTTCTCCGAGAGGAACAGTGAATAGACAAATGACAGATTACATTCAAGATGCTAATTTGTCATTGAGAGCCAAAGGGTTGCTTGCAACAATGGCGACCCTCAATGGAGAAATCACTATGCAAGATTTAGTGATGCTGACAAACGATAGCGAGAAAACAATATACAGTACCCTGCTCGAACTTGTGGCAATGGGGTACTCGGTAAAGATAGATGCAAAAGCAGAAAAAAAGATGTCAAAGAATCATGTGCCTTATGACGAGATAGTGGCATTGTACAACGACATCTGCGGTAGCAAAGGATTCCCGAAGGTTGCCAAGCTGACGAACACCCGAAGGGGAAACATCAGAGGACGATGGAAAGAATATCCTGACCTTGAAAAATTTAAGACAGTATTCACTTACATCACAGAGAGCGAATGGTGTCAAGGCAAGAATCCATCGGGTTGGAAAGCTGACTTTGATTTTGCAGTAGCACAGTCAAAATTCCCTCGAATCCTCGAAGGATTCTACAATCATAAAAAATCAGAACCGCAGAAACCGACACCATCATTCAACAAGACTTCGTTCTTTGAATCAGCGATAAGGCGAACGGAACAATCAATAAAGGATAGGACAACAAATGGAAAACTTTGAAGGAGTTATCATCAAGAACAGAGAAACGCTCCGACTGCTGATTGAAAAGGCAGGGTGCGATACTCTTGATGACCTATATAAAGACGAGGACTTCGATGTAAATGAAGCACTCGTTGTCGCTCATGCACTCGGAATTATATCACTCCGCATTGAACACAACATCATGCCGAAGGGGATAGAGAAAGATGTACAGAAGAAATAAACGATATACATACAAACAGTTACGATTGCGAAAAGCGGTCAGTACGCTTGCGTGGCTGTTGGTGCTAACAGTCTACATGACAAGCACGATATACGGCATAGCATCATTCACAGCTAATGCTATCAACTGCAATGTTTACACAGACCACAGCACAAGCGGTGTAGAACGTAGGGCGACAGTAACGCTTGCAGAACCGCTGAAATCAAGCGAGAGCGAGGTTTACAGCGTTGTAGTGACTGACATAGGTTGTTATACCGAAGAACCTGAAGTGATGCAATATCAACTTAATACAACGTACAGTGATTGCATAACAAGCAAGCACCCTGTACTCATTGAGTGTGCTGACTGGGAACTTGAGGAACTTGCAAGGTTAGCGTTTCTTGAAGCAGGGAGTGACTGGATAAGTGATGACTGCATCAGGGCGGTCATTGAGGTAGCGTTCAATCAGCTTAACTACGGAGCATGGGGCGACACGCTCCACGAGGTAATCTTTTCTGTAAATTCAGACGGAACGAGGAATTACTCTCCTGCGTTAGACATTCCTTACACCGAGCCGACAGAGCGTTGTCGTGAAATTGTGAAAGATGTCTACGAGAATGGCATTGCACTTCCATCGAGGGTAATGTTTTTCAGAGCATACTATTATCATCAGTGGCTCGGTGCAGTTCCTGAATTTGAAATTGATGGTGTGTATTTCTCATCGAGTTGGTGGTGTGAATAATGGCATATAAAACACCGACAATGCAACAGATGTACGGCACTAATGAAAATCACAAGTGCAAAGAATGTGCATATCACTACGTGATGAAACGCTCGAAAACCTATCACAAATGCGAACTGTGGAATAAGTTTTTCAAAGGGTCAAGTTCATGTAGTGATATACGAGTAAACAGCATAGCTTGTGGAAAATTTGAAGCAGAGGAAGAACAATGAACAAAACACATAATTTGAAAATCAGAAAAGACTTTGCCGATGCAGTCTTTGGTGGAGAAAAGACTTTTGAAATTAGGGAAAACGACAGAGGATTTCAGAAAGGCGACATAATCATTTTCAATGTAATTGATGAACTTTTTCTCCCCTGCGACCACCCTCTCAATTCAGTAGGATATGAAATAACATATGTGCTTAATGGTTGGGGATTAAAAGAGAACTATGTTGTTCTTGCGATAAAGGCAGTGGCAAATACGCAAAATTGAATATTAACATTCAATAATTGACATGGGCATCAAGGATTCCCCCCTATTCACTCCATTTTTGGGTGACTGCTCTTTCACTCGAAGTCCTTGAATAGAGCAAAGGTATTCTCATAGTGGGTAGCACAGAAAATTCTACCAAGCGTTGCATGGGTTTTATTGTTTTTCCTCGCAACCGCCTCCTTTTTAAACACGGTGTCAGTCCTACACTGGAAGTTTTCTGATGGACAGTCTTTCTTAAAGTAAAGGAGAAAAAGATTATGAAGCGACATGATTGTTGTGCAAATTGTGGGTTAAGTTATCACATTGTGAACGGTTGGTACTACACCTGTTATTGTAGAATAGACGGCAAAACAATAGCATATCCACGGGAAATGGGTGGAAGGGATAAGTGCCCATGCTACATGGCAAATGCAGAGTATAGGAGAGAACGTAAAAAGAGAGCTATTGAGGATTTCGTTTATCCACAGAAGAAGGAGAACAGATGTGAAGATTAGTCTTAACAAAAACTATTGGGATAATGAAGAACCTTTATATAAGAAAAGTGATGTTAAACTTGATTCAGGAGTTACTGTCTTAGTAGGCAAAAATGGTAACGGAAAAACAACCTTTCTTATACAGCTAAGGCAATATCTTGCCGAAAACAATATTCCTTTTCTTTCTTATGACAATGTGTTTGATGGTGGTGCTACTGCTGATAGTTATGTTTTAGAAGGTCTATCTTATTTCAAAGACACTAAAAACAAAGCAGAAGTATTTGCAACGAAGAAGCTTTCTTCTGAAGGGCAGAACATCATTATTAACATAGGCGAATTTGCAAGAACTGTGGGAGCATTTATTAGAAACAATAAAGATAAAGAAAAAATCTTTGTCTTATTTGATGCAATAGATTCAGGATTATCCATTGATAATATCATAGCGGTAAAAGACTTCTTAAAAGTGGTAGCCAGTGATGCTCCAAACGCATATATCATTGTTACTGCTAATTCGTACGAAATGTGTTATCAGAATAGATGCTACGATGTGAAGAATAGTAAATATATAGAATTTACTAATTATGAAAACTATAAATCGTTTATTTTAAATAATTAAATTGAGGAAATGGAAAGCGAGGTATGAGAAGTGCTTAAATTATGCGAAGATTGTATGTACCGCCAAATGTGCGGTAACGATAAAACAGATGCAAGCAAATGCCTGTACTATATTCCGAGCAAATCAATGAAACGATACTTGCAGGGTTATGTAGATGGCTTTGCTTGCGGAGAGCAAGGCGATATAGCCAAGTATAACGATGCTTGCGAAAGACTTGAAGCAATGGAGCAAGCTGACAAAAAGTTGGAAGAATCACTCAAGCGGAACACGCAAATGCCCCCGTTACCGAATGAGTATGTATAAAGGAGAGCAGATATGAAAGTTAAAAATATATCCCGAATTATTGCAGAAGAAGCCGAGTTAGAAATAACAGGGGCGACATTGCTAACAGTAGAAGAAGCCAAAAAACTTCCCAGTAGATTGAGAGTGTATAAAAACTGGTGGTGGTTAAAAACACAGGGGTATCCGTCTTGGAACGCTACCCTTGTTACAAAATTTGGTTATATAAATGATATTGGTGTTGATATTGGCATGGATGGTACAGTTCGCCCTGCTTTAGAAATTTCCAATCTTAAATCGTCAAATCTTAAAATCGGAGATACGTTTGAGTTTGGTTGTGGGCGGTTTGAAATCATATCAGATAATAGGGCGTTTTGCTTAGAGGATATAGGCGAAAGTCATTTTAACCATTATATTGAGGGAGAATTAGACGATTTTAATGATTATGAGAAATCGGATATTAAGAAGAAGATTGTGGACGAATGGTTTAACTGGAGTGCAAAGCTATGCTGATAAGATTTAAAAACAACAAAAATGATGTCGACATTTATAATACCGAAAACATCAGAGAATTGCGAACGGATAGGGAAATAATTGGAAAAAGAGAGATATTCTTTATAACCATTATTGTGAACGACAAAGAACGGTGCTATCGCCATTTTTCTACACGTGAACAGGTAGTAGAAGCATTAGATAAAATATACGATGCTTATGCAGTTGGGGCAAGAGCGGTAACAATAGAAACGGACGATATATGAAATACAAGATACATTTCAAGCTAACTAAGCACAAACAAGAATCAGGATTCACGATGACTGTTGACTGCAAAGAAAAAGACCTTCAAGGCGAGAAGGAACACTGGGCAATGTATTTTGAAAAACATTACGGAACGCCTGTGAAGGTTGATAAGATTGAAGAGGTAAAAGAATGACGAACTTTGAGAGAATAAAACAAATGTCTACAGAAGAACTTACAGAGTGGCTTCAGACAGAAGAAAATAGAATCACAGCACCTGCTTGGTGTAAAAGTCGGTACTGTGAAGAAGCAGATGATGATTGTTTTGTGTGTTTTACTGAATGGCTCAATGAAGAGGTGAAAAAATGACTACTGAACAAGGCAACAGCACGATTGAACAGATAACATATTTAATAACTCGGTTTACAGATGCGTTAAGCTACGGAAAACGGAAACTTGACGACAACCGATGTATAGAAACCGAATTGTATGATGACGAAATATCTTTGTTGATAATAGCATTGGCTGAAAAGTTGCAGAGAGAAATCAATTCGCTCGAATAAAGAAAGGTGGGCAAGACAGTTCGTCAACCATCTTGCCCTGAAACAATATGTAAAACAGAACCACTACAACAACGACAACAAAACGCCAAACGAAACAAAAGCGTTTTAGAAAGGAGAGGTTTTGTTTGTCAGTATTATAGCATAGCAATTTTTCTTATGTCAAGAGGTGCTTATGATTTTAACAACAATAATTATCAAAACACTTACGATTATATTTGCAGTGATTGCACTGCTGTTCCTTGCGTTGGCTCTGGCACTTGTCGCATGGGGAGTGGCACAGTCAATGAAGGATTATATAGACTATAAGAGAGGGAAGAAACAATGAACTGTATTATTACACCCGAAGTCGGCTCTATTGATATATCCGATGTAGAATCCGTTATATGCAAAGCAGTGCATGGCGGTATATCGGTTGTCATATCTGACTTCCGAAAGTTATCTGATTATTCAGGTGACGACAAGATAATAATTGCTGTTGTCGATGGGAAGTCAATTCCGATATATCACTCATACAGCAACGCTACATTCTCACATATGTATTCACTGGTGATTAAGTCGCTAAAGAACAAGCGAGCATTGAACATGATAAAGGCTGAAAAGCTGTTCTCCATGAGAGAAGAAAAGCCTACGCAGATTGTCAGAACAAAGATTAAAGAGAGTATGTACAACGAGTTTATGAACAAATGTGAATCGCAGGGGAGAAGTCCTGCCGATGTTATCAGGAAACTTATAGAGAATTATTCCCTGTCGGACGACAGATTAAATCTCGATGAAGGAGAGTATTGAGTATGGACTGGACAGATGCTTCTGAATGTGCTTACAACAACGGCTATCAGGCAGGGTACGAAGATGGCTACCGCAAAGCAAGCGAAACAAAAGAGTGCATAGAAACTTGCGAATGGATAGACGGAGTAAATCATGGAACAACGGCACTTGCTACTAATGCGAGGTTAAAATGCCTTACAGAATTTAACACTACGGAAGAGTTACAGCAATTAGTTAGAGAGATTACCGAGGAATCCACCGCAAAGGCTCTCAAAGATTTTGATATTACGTTAGTCAATAATGTTCTGAACAGGCTCAAGAAACAGATAGAGGATTACAGACAGGCTCACCCGAAAGGTCATGCAGAAGATGCACTACAATTCGTTCTGTATCTGATAGAGGATTCCCCTTGTTATGAACCATTAAGCTACAACGAGGAAGAAGAAAGGTAATGTAAACAATGGCAGAAGAAGATGTTGTAAAACTACAAAAGGCAAGAGAAGGTATGCGGAAAGATGATACATATCCCTGCAATACCTGTCCGCATGATAACAACTGTTCCAAATACTGCAAGACCGCTGAAATATGGTTTAGAGGAAAAGACGGTTGGAAGAAAACAATAAAGCCGTATGTGGCGACACTTAAAAAGGTAAACTACGCAAGAGCGAGGAAAGCCTTATTCGAGCAACAGATAGAAGCAGAGAAAGAAAAACGCAGACCGTCAAGAGAGAAGTATTACTGGCATGAGAAAGCGACAGGTAAACTTCGCTATTACGATACTGCTCTGAAACTTCTCAAAGAAGAATACAAAGTACCCGATGACGAGATAGAAGATAAACTGTTTGAGTATTTCGTCAGAACTACTTCCGAAGTCGTTTTCGTTCCGTTTGAACCCGATTCGTCATATATCAACAAGGAGAATATTCTATGAACTGTGCTTACAAAAGAGAACTTGCAAAGAGAGATAATGAACGCTTTGACAATCAGGAAAGAACAGTCGTTGTCTACGCCCACGCTCTCGCCCTGCTGATTGCAGAAGAACAATTCCACTATGACACTGAAACGCTGAACAGCCTTGAACATGAAATGTTCCTGAAAGCATCAGAGGGATTCAAGGACTACAAGGACGATGATGCAGGGAGATACGACAGCGAAACTGTTCCCTTCATGGAGTATGGATTTAAGAACCGCCTTGAAGCATCAGGCATTGAACCCGACAAGATAGAAAAGCAGTATGACCTTATGAATGTCGCTCCCCCTGCCGTTTCTAAATTCAGTCATTCACACAGACGGATATTCGCTTCTCGACAAGATGCGGTGAGATGCAGAGAGGTTGTCCTCAAAGCATACTGGTATGCGTTCATGCTTTGCCTTGCAGAAGATTATGGCGTTGAGGGAATACCGCTCCAAAACTTCTATACGGAACTCCGCTCCCGTTATTACAATCTATGGCAACATTACCTTTACCTCTCAAGAGAGAGCGACAGATACCTCTCAAATCAAGTACACAGCATAATCAAAGAATGTACCGACAAGGGCATCAAAGTCACCATAGATACTGGCAAGGAAAAATCTACAAGCGAAGATAATATTGTTGATAAGTCAACAAATACAGACATAAATACAGACACCGACACAAAAGAAGGAGAAAAAAACAATGGCTAATCTTAATTACGCAAGAGCAACAATAGGCGGTCGTCTGACAGCCGAACCCGAATTACGAACATCTAACACAGGCAATACTCCAAGCTATGTATGCAGATTCTCGGTAGCGGTATCGACCTCTCCTGAAAAGTCCAGTTTTTTTAGCTGTGTGGCTTTCGGAAGCACCGCTGAACACATAGCAAGATATTTTCATAAAGGCTCGACAATTCTCATGGACACCCGAATAGAAGAACAGCAGTTCACTGATAACAATAATCAGACAAGACGGACAATCAGTTTCATTGTCGAGAGAGTGTTCTTCGTTGATTCTAAGGCTGAATCACCGTCCGTTGATGTATTAACGCCTAAACAGTTTAACGAGCAAATAGCGAACGCTAAGACACTTCCTGAAACCCCTGCAAAGTCGCTCCCTTCCACCCCTGCCCCGACAGCATCAGCAGTTCCGATGCAAGAATTGAAACAGGAAAACCCTTCCGCAGTAGTTCCCGAAGAATACGCATCACAGCCTTCTTCACAGCAGGGAGATTCGCTCTACGAAGAATTATCAAGCGAAGAATACGATGACGAACTTCCCTTCTAAATAATTTCACTGCGAGGTTTACCCTATGCCTTATCTCAATAAATTCTGCAAGAAGTGGAATGACGAGATAAAGAATCGCAAGGTAGTCGTTTCCGAGATAGTCGATGAGTTAAAACCCACTGACTATTTCGGTATCGCTCCTTACAGCGGTTTCCTGTTTCTCAATTCCAAGCAAATATTTGAAAGAGATGTTGACCTTCTCGATGCTGTCTATAACAAGCACGGAAGGTATTTACGCAATCAGACAAAAGAAAGTCCGAACTATACTCCCGAAGAAGTACCGCAGTCGCTTCTTCTCCGAGAGGTACAGGAAGTATTCATTCGGCACTTGCCCGATGAACCACCGCTCTATGTTCTGAAAGTGGAAGGGTCGGAATCGGGTCTGCTTCTCCTTCTCGATGAATATGATATATTCATTATTCACTGCCAAATCAGGCACAAAAAGAACAGACCGCTAACCATAGCACTTGACTTCGATGCTATCCGTTCCGCTCAATTAAAGCCTGTTACGGACAGATATGGTGGCGTTCAATACAAGTACAACAAACGCAACATGACACTGCCCACTGTTGAAATCTTAACATACTACGAAGAACAGAATCCAACCAATCAAGCATACAAATTGTTACGAGGTATCAAACGATGAGAGAAAAACCATCACTAAAAGCAAAAAAGAATATTCAGGTAGTCTACGGCTTCGCTATTCCATCGGGTGACTTCTATGAAGCTCTCTGTGCCAAAGATAATGTTATATCCGCTCTCCTACACGAATACAAACCCCTCTGTGTGAACAGACCGTTCGGCAAGGAAATCCTCTGCTATGAAACAGAACAGCAGTGCCTTGATGCTTACGATGCTTTTCACAAGCAATTGCCTTCCGCAACATACATAGGCAGAGGCGAAGTGTATGACTGAACACGAAGATTTAATAAACAAGTCAGGAGATGCTTGTGCATCAAACAGGATAGAGATATGCGGTAGTCCTGAAAGCGGTAGACCTGATAAGTTTTTATCAATACATACCATAGACAGAGAACCACTCCCCAACCCCGATAAGCCAAAAGATTACTTGTTCATTAGAAGTGGTGGAAATGTAGAAGTGGTAAAAGGTGCTATGTCACTTAAAGAAGCTATCACGGAAATAGAACATAATGATTTGCTAAAGAAAGCACTAACCGCATTTGACGATAACGATATTAACGAAATTATAGAATTAGCTAAAAAATTTAGTTACACAATTTATGACATTGAACAGGTTTATATCGTGGAGAGAAAGATATACGACCAATATTCTGTACAGTGCGTTCAAATCAGCGATGGTCGCTATTGAGAATCACAGGGAGAATGAGAAATGAAAGATGATAGATATTCAGTATTCGATGATAAAGGAAAGATTGCAGAGCATATGACCCTTGAGGTTGCAAGCACACTTGTATATGCACTCCATAAGAAGTGGGATAAAGAAGGGGTCACAACAATCATTATAGCAAGAGAGCCAGTGAGAGAGGAAGCGTGGGAAGATGATGACTGAAACAGATTCGATATATACAGTAAGGGAGAAGCAACAATAGCCTCTCCCTTTTCTTCATGCTGATACTAACCTACCCCCACTCCCCTGCTGTACTGCTACCCTGCTACCCCCTACACATACGCCCTACCGCCACTGTACTGCCCCCATGCCGATAACCTACTGCTCCGATAGGTATTACCATACTGCCTTGCCATCACTGCCACTGTTGTACCATTCCTTCAAGACTGAAAACACATCATAATACCACTTCTTCAAACATACTCCCCTGCTGTTACTATCGCAGAGCGATTAACTCTCTCCCCCTCTATATATAATACAGGTTACAATACAGAGTGCTATGGAGTATTACACTGTATTACACTACGTGCATCACTCCCTGTACTGATACAGGCTATGCTATGCGTTAAGCGTTGCAACGCATTGGAGTAAACGATACTGCGTTGGATTAACACTCGTTGCGTTGGATTATGCGTTGGTGTATAGTCTATGTACTGTTGACGGCATATGATGCACAGGCATGGCAGTATGTACCTGTCTGACGGTCGAAGCATTATGCACCGATGGTATGCCATGCGATAGTCTTTGCATTGATACAGACACTGGCATATGGCTGTTCAACAATCGTAGCATTGATGCAAGTATTGATGTGCTACACGGCTCGCTCGGTTCAAAATGATGCTTTGCGGTTATAATCCACCCCGACAAGCTGATTTTGTACATGATAATATATAAATATCGTGTATGATATTGTCTATCCAAAAAATGTGAAAAGTTCGGCATTATGTGATTTTTTACGCTGTGTTGGTCTATATATAAAGAATATATATTATATATATATTCATATATAGACCTAACACAGCAATCACGCAAGCGGTCGAGATTCGTTGACTTGTCAACATTCTTCTTTTATGAGATGTCACCGTAACAATTACAACGATATATCTTGCGTTATGCTTGTCTGTCTGTTACCTATTGCCATAATATTGTCATTGCCATAATTGCAATATGTCATTGACAGTTTTTTGTCATACTTTCGCTCGGCAACGGCTCGATGATGTAATACGTTATCACGTTATCAGTTTATCACGCTAAAGTGATATTGTGATAATGTGCTGATACAGAGTAACGACAGCGGAAACGGCAAAACAACGTGATGATTTTAATAATTATGTTGTGTACAGATTCACAAGTTTTGTTGTGTTATGTTGTTGATTTATGCAATTTGTGTAAATGTTCGTTGCCTATTTTCGACAGTTGTTTTATTGCTTTTATACACAAGTTGATTATAGCATACACAATATTTTTATCGTGATTCAATAAACATTACACAAGTTATACACAATATAGTAATTGATATACAAAAAATCTCGTTGTAGCCGTTTAAGGCGTAGGGGCATACATTATACACCCTAAGCGTTATCGTGCGTTATAGAGCGTTTTAAGGGCCTTCTCGTTGATTCTATGATATGGGCATATATTCACGGCACAAGGATAAGCGGAAAAATGCTCAGGAACAGTAAAACCTACCGAATTGATAGGTTATTGAGCGGAAAACTCATCCAGAGTAAAACCTACTGATTTAATAGGTTTTCGATGCTCTGGATGCGGTTTTTCGAGCCGTTCCCCGTTGCCGTTGCTGATTTTTCTTTCCTTATATATAGCGGATTTTTAACCGCTGATTTTACCGCTGATTTTACACTGAAAAAAATTTTTTAAAAATTTTAAAAAAAGTTTTAAAAATATATTGACATACTTGTACACCTATGCTATACTTACAATGTCAAGGTTGATAACGCCTTGACCCCGTTGTGTCGGCTCGGCAAGCTGTTAGAAGGTTCACTAACTCAAGCACAACGGAACACGTTCCGAGCGGTTACGGATTTTGACCGCAAGCGAAAACCCAGTTCATTGACAAGTAAATATTTTTCTCATTGTCGACAAAGTCAAGTAAACTATTGATATAAGCGGGATTATGCCGTTGTGTCAGTCAGAGTAACACAAGCCGAGTAAACAACAAGTATAAGACTTTCGCAAGATAGACAATGCCCCCGTTGACTGTCGGGGATTAAAAGCGGTTGAAATTCCTATTTTGTGCAACTGATTTTTTTGAGTGTTAACATTCAAAAAAATTGCAAACGCAAAATAAACAGTCTTTCGGCTTGTGCCGACAAGTTAACATATGAAAAAATGTCATATATTAACTTGTATGCACAAGCATACAGAAAAAATTATTATTATAAATGGGGTACAAAAAATGAAAAACAACGGCAACAACACAAACAACACAAGCAAAGCAAGCAACAACACAACAAAAACAACAATTAAAAATGAAAACGGGGTGGAAAACATGAAAACAACAACAACAACAACAACGACAACAACAACAACGGCAACGGCAATTGAAACAAAGCAAGCGGAAATAAACAAAACGGTTGAACCGTCAATTATTCCGTTCATTAAATGTATGGAAAAACTTTTCTTGCATCTTAACAAAAAGCTTTTTAATAATGAATTAGAAAAGCCCGTTATCACGGTACAGACAGACAGTAAAAACCGTTCTTTCGGTTGGTGTACATCTTGGAAAGCTTGGAAAATCAAAACAAACGACACACCCGACACAAATTCTAAAGAATTTACCGACAGCGGATATTATGAAATAAATATCACGGCTGAACATACTGGCAGACCATTTGATAATGTTGCATCTACGATGCTACACGAAATGGTACATCTTTACAACATAAAACACAATATAAAAGACACATCAAGAAACGGTACGTTCCATAACAAAAAATTCAAGGAAACCGCTGAAAATCACGGCTTAACCGTGACACAAACGGAAAAATACGGATTCAGTCACACAGAATTGAACGAAAACGGCAAAAAAGCCGTTGACACTTTCAAGGATGGTGACGACTTTAAACTTTACAGATATACACCCGTCAAAGGCAAAGTCACAAGGGAAAAATCGCACAGTATAAAATATGTTTGCCCCGTGTGCGGTATGACCGTACGGGCAACGAAAGAGGTCAACATTAAATGTGCTGACTGTGATGAGTACATGATACCCGATTATGAATTATAAAAAAGTGGGATAAAATCCCACATTGCAAAATTAAAGTAAAATCAAACGAAAAGCAAAATTGAAAAATTGAATGTTAACATTCAAAAAACAAAAAATGAATGTTAACATTCAATTCATTTTTAACATTATCAAAAAATAAAATGAAATGAGGTTATTATTATGAAAAAACCGTCAAGAATAATCGTTGATGATTATTCGCAATATGTGCAGGGAAAATCGTCAAACGGTGGATGTTATATATATTCTACTTTTTACAAGTATGTACCAAATTTAAATGTTTATGAGGTAACATACTCGACAAGTGCAGAATTTCCATATTGTGTTGTGTATGGATGCTTTTGTAATGAAACAGAAGAAAATTCATGTTGCCGACGGGCAAAACCGAGAATGGTAACATATGAAGAAATAATGTCAGATATTAAAGACAGAAAAAAATATCATAAAGATAATTTTGAAAAATTTATTAAAATCATTATAGAGGAGTAAATTATTATGGAAAAAACAATTGTCAAAGGATTTTACAAAAAATGTCAAGTTTACACAATGAAAAGTGGAAATTCATATTTACGCTCATATGATACTATTGTCGCAGGATATATCAACGATAAATTCGTTAAATTTTGGGACGGATTTTCTAAGACGACAAAAAATCACGTTGACTATTTTACTGAAAGCAATTCAGGCGACACAATGGACAAAAAAGAATGGGAAAAAATGAAAGTCGATAATGTTTCAAATATCAAGTGGGAAAATGAAACAGACGAAATATTAAAAGATATAAAAGCAACGCCCGTATTAAACGAAAGAATGAGGGAATTTGGATTATATTCAAAATATGCTTATGGATTTTAAAATTGAATTGAATGTTAACATTCAATAGAACGGAGTAAAACAAAATGATACTTGATGAAATTGAAAAAATCGACAGACTGTCAAAAGATTTAGAAGAAAAATATCCGTCGGAAGATTTAGAATTTTATAGCCTGTATGATGACATTGTGACTTTTTGCGAAATGCCCGAAACGAAGCAAAGCAAAAGAAACTATGTTAAGAGAAAAAAGAAAACACTATGCAAGAGAGTGACAGACGAAGATAAAATCAAAGTGAAAGAATTGATACATATTATCGTTGAATATTGCTATATATAAACGCTCTGATGAGTCTTTGAAAATTAAGACGAAACCCACTTTTTAGTGGGTCAGCGTGAAACGCTAACAAATTTATACAAAGGAAGGTTTTTGAAATGAAACGAATGGAAAAGTATATCAATACAATTCTGAATTGTAAAGATATACAGACAATCGACAATGTTATATTCAATATAGCAATGGACGATGAAGTCAACAACAGTGAGTGTAAGGCATTGCAGATTCTTGCATACACGAAACGGAAAGAATTGTTGAATGTTAACATTCAACGCAGAATCAAACGAAACGAAACAATAAAAATCAAAATGCTAAAAGAAGCAATGAGTTATTGAAAGGAAGGAACGAAACAATGATTAAAAAATATATACCACTTGCAGACAACGGACAGAGAGAAAACTTTATAAAAGTTGATACATACTATAATCTCGGTGGAATGAATTACTGGACTGGAAAGAACGAAAGAAGAGGTTATTACCTTATGGTAACGCCTGTGGAAAAACGAGGAATTATGGAAAGCGTGACAATATTTACTGGAATTAAAGAGTGTATAAAAGAGGTCAAAAGACAGTCAGCGAAAGCAGAAGCGGAAGCAGACGAAATTTCAAAATACTACGAAGATAAACTGATTCAGTACGTTCTCGAAAAGAACGGATTGCAGTTGAAAACTGAATGTTAACATTCAATGCAGAATGAAATGAAATTAAATCAAAAACAAAGGAGAAACAACAATGAAAACAGTACAGATGGACAACGAAACAAGAAGAATAATCAGCGGTTTTGTAGAAGTATTGAGAGGTTATAACGCTCAAAACGCATACAAGAGGGATTTAACAGACGAAGAAACAATCAGCGAAAACGAAATGAAGAACAGATATATTTCATATGTAAATGATATTCTCACAAACAAGCAAGCAAGAGAATGGACAAGGTACATGAAAGCGTATGACGATTATGTGTCCGACCATTACGATGTATATGATTGTCTGTACAATGACTTGTACAATGACTACTATGAAAATAGTTGTTATGGTGACGATTATAATATAAGGCTCAAATACAAAGGTATAGTTAATACTGATTATTCTAATCCGAAATTTTACGAAATAGATGATTGCTACGATGAATTAGCACAGATAATTCGTAATCGAGCATCTCGCAGAGCCACAGCCGACAAAGAATCAGAAGAAACTAAAATTGAAGGTTAACATTCAATAGCAACCAAACGAAACAAAATCAAACGAAACAGATGACCTATCAGACTATACGGGGAGAAAAGGAGAATAATATGTTTACAAGAGAACAGATGAAGGAAAAAGCAGTTAGAAACCTGAAGGAATTGAATTGTTTCCCTGCATACAAGGAAAAATTCAGAAGAAGTAATGTCGTAACAATGTACGAAGGCTATGGCGGTTACTATGTGGACGAAACACAAAATGCCGAATTATTACCGATTATTGAAGATATAGAAAAGCAATACAACGGAGTGATATACGCAGTTATCCACAATATAATGGAATTTGGAGATTGCTATACGTTTCTTTGGCAAACTTCATACGAAGAAGATGATGCGTACTCTGTACAGACAGAAGGGAACGTACACTACACATTTGCGTATGTGTATAACAAAGACTGTCCTGACTGGAGCGAATTTGGAACTGTCGGAATAGTCAGCCGTTTTGGTGGACTTGTCAGAGTATCATAATTGAAAGTTAACATTCAAACGAAAGGAAAGGAAAAGAATATTATGCTTAAAACATTCAGAATGAAAAAGATGCTTGACAGACTTGAAAGAGAAGGTCGCATGAACGAAGTGACAGAAGAGGATATTGAAATGATGAAAAAATTAGATGGAAAAGTCGGCAACGATTATAACTGGGAATCAGTCGTTAACGGAGTGCCGTTGGTATGGATAGAAGAAGGAGAAACTTATGTTAACATTGCCGATTGTGATTGAATGTTAACATTCAAACAAAATGAAGCGAAAACGGCATTTTTAGAGCGGTAACGCAAAAGAATATAAATTACTGCCGAACAGTGTTATCGCTCTGAAATGTGCCTTAAAATCAAATCTCAAACGAAATGAAAGGAATATAACAAATGAAATACAAAGGCTTTGACATAGAATACAATTTTTACGGAACTGATGAATATTCAGTACAAATTGAAGGTGATGATATTATCGTTCAATCAGTATCAGAAGCGAAGAAGGTTATTAACGAATATCTTGAATACGGAAACGAAAGCGAGGAAAAGTAATATGTTAAATCTTGAAAAGGCGTATATAAACGTGAAAACAATAATCAACAAACAGGACGAATATGACAGGTTTATAATCAATGATTATTGTAAACTGGGTTTTGTACCAAAGCACGAATCAAACGAAACAGTAATAAACCTGACTGAATTATTCTTGGCAATAGATGCGGAATTGAAAGCGAAGTTAGCTAAAGAGAGCGGAACAACGAAGCAAGTGAAAGCGGTTAAACACTTGATGAAAGCTAATATGGCAAATCAAGATATGCTGAATCACTCATTCCGTAATTCAGAAGGAAAGGAAATGTATTGCAATTCATACGAAATGTATATTCCTGAAAAACCGCTGAATGTTTACGAATATAACGAAAAAGCAAAAGACTACGACAAGATTTTTGAAGATATACTCAACAGAGCCGAAAGACAGAACGACAAAGAATTGAAACTTCCCGAACTGTCAGAACTTAAACGAATGTTGGTTGACGGAAAAGCGAACGCAAAAGCAAATAACTTCAAACCGAAAAAATACTATTATGACTTCGGAGAAAACTGCCCTGCATTTGATGTTGATGTGCTTATCAATGCAATAGAATTTTGCGGAGATGAATTGTCAGCAAGATACAGCGGAGAAAAATCAGCGGTGATTATATACGGAACAGAAGGAAAAGCATTGATAATGCCAGTACACAAACGAGGAAAGGCGGACAACACTGATTACTGGTTGAATTGAAATTGAATGTTAATATTCAATAATCGGAAGGAGCGAAGAAACAATGGAAAGCAAAACAATCAGACATATCAACAATTTGCTCAACCTCGGAATAATAATCTGTCTGTTAATAATAGCAACAACAATAGCTGTTCTTGCAACGACAGAACAGAATGAAACGAAAGGAAATGAATATCCTGATACTGCAAGAATAATCGTTATCAATTACGAAACCGATGAAGTGTTAGTGGAAAACTCAATAGGTTATCACTACACGTTCAAGGGTGCAGAAGATTACGAAGTAGGATATGTGTTATCCCTGATAATGAACGACAACGGCACAGCGTTGATATATGATGATACCATAGTCAGAGCAAAGTATAGTGGCTATGTGTGGAACGATTTCAAACATTGAAAGGAGATAATGAAATGTATAACATAGGAGATAAAATCAAAATTCTGTCAATGGACGGGCAACCACAGTATGAAGGGCGAGAAGGGATTATTCAGAGAATATCAAAAGACCCTTGGGGAGATACGGCACTATACGGAACGTGGGGCGGTTTGGCGATTTACCCACATATAGACAGGATTACAGTTATCGAGAAAGGAGAAACGAAATGAGATTAGCATTAAAGAAAAAGATTATTGAATGGATTTTCGATAACATAAATGAATTTCAGATTGTGAACCGTTGCGTAGATGCTTTTCGAGAATATATCTACGACAAAAACGGAGAATATCTAATAGGCGGTGACGATGTATCTGACTTTATTGAAGATGAAATCAAACTAATCAAGAAAGAATTAAACT
>Ga0310691_10003860_pt1 | contig 17391 bp, 11 predicted proteins | sample 176DNAGHGlowgp2_FD_203887 | JGI IMG/M metagenome (GOLD analysis project Ga0310691, IMG submission 203887) | Sheep rumen microbial communities from Palmerston North, Manawatu-Wanganui, New Zealand - 1766 DNA GHGlow gp2 (v2) (version 2) | ecosystem: Host-associated > Mammals > Digestive system >...
ATAATGATTTGGTAAAAAAGCTTTTACAGACATTTCATCCATTTCAGAACTCGTTAAATCTAAGTATTTTACCAAGCATTCTTTAGCACACCACTGTAAATAAAAATTTTCTCGTTGAGAATATGGGGAATCTGGTACGCGAACATTTTGTAGCAAAGATTCATCTCTAGGACGAACATATTCCAAATCAACTGCAACCTTTTTGGAATCAATTGTTACTGCTATAATATCTTCACTATGAGATGTTGAAAAATACATTTCTTCATAGTAATGTACTCCGCTTATGAAAGAAAATCACGTTTTTCATAATTTAAACATCTGCTGTGTAACTAAATATGCCCCAATTAGAGAACTTGGCTCTCTAGAGAGTAAATCACTTCTTCATTGTTGAATAAAATATCATCTAGCTTCTTGGTATGCTGCATCATCAGATATCGTTATCGAAAAATACATCTTTGAAATAAAATGTAATAAATATTTTACGTTGTCATTCTGAGCATAGCGAAGAATCTTAAGCCTAAAACACTCACAAGATTCTTCGTCGTCATCACATTCCTCCTCAGAATGACAGATGACAATTTTTTATTTTTTAGTTTTTTTTATAGTTTCCTTTTTTGAGGTCTGCTTTTTTGTTTTTGTCGTTGTTTTGCTAGGTTGATTTATTATTCAAGATTGTAAAATTGATTTTAATTGTACGTGATCTACCTTTCATGTACCGAGCATTGGAATTTCTTTTAATTGAATAATGGAATCGATACTAACTAGGTTTGTTACTCACTGCGAATGCAAATATTCATTTACTTCACTTGTTCAGAGCTTTTCTGTAGTAAATAGAGTCAATTTCACATTTCAGTCATTTTCTTCTGACTCGATAGCCAAACACTCTGTTCAATCGCTATGTTTCCATTTACGAGAAAGAACTGTTTCAATAGCAGGAAGTGAAATCATTTCTCATGCTATTTTTACAAATCTTTTAAGTCTTCATGAAATTGTGAGATATCCATCTTTGTCTAAGAATCCTAAATCTCATGTTTTATACCATTTTTTTCAGTCAAATTCTTCAAAAGGAGATTCAAGTTTTTTATCCACGTATCATCAGAAAACATTCAATCCACTCACATAAATCATTCATTCTTTTTTAGCTGGTTGCTCTTTATGTGTATCTAAATCTAAAATTTTAACTGTTTGTCCTAGAATTGGCAGTCAGACTGTTCATCTTTTGATTTCTACTCATTTCTTGAATGGATTTACAGCAATTACTGGGCTACATTCAGTGATTCCATATCATTCGATAATTGTAGCATTTGGAGATTTTTTAGAGAATTTAGTAAATAGTTCTTTTGGACATTTTTCTGCTCAAACAATAGCTATACGTAAAGAATTAAGCTGATCGTCTTTTGCGATTTGAACTATTCCATTAAGGAATGTAGGAGTAGAACATAGGAATGTAGACTTGGTATGTCATATTAAATCTGCAATAGTTTTGCTATCGTTTGGATCTGGCGTGAATACGATTCTAGCTCATGAAATGAGTGGCATTACAATTCCAAGAGCGAATCCAAATGAATGGAATGGTGGTAAATAACAGATTTCTACATCATTATTTTTGATTCAAACTATTCCAGCTGCTCATAGTAAATCATGCAAAATATTTTCGTGAGTCAATTCTACAGTCTTTGGCAAAGATTCACTTCATGAAGTAAACAAAACTACAGCAACTTTGGAAATATCAGTAGGGATATTAAACAATGTTGCTCTTCAAACTGCTGCCAATTTTTGGATTAATGAAATATCTTTTAATACATCCTCAAAGAAAGTCATTTTATATTTCTGTAACCATGGAGTCTGAACTTTCTGGAAAAATGATTTAGCAGTCAGTATTACTTTTACATTTTGGGATTTGATACAATGAGAAAAAGCTTCTTCTGATTGTGTCCAGTTTAGCATTACTGGAACTTTTTTGGCTAAATAGCATCATACTACCAAAAGTGAAGTAGCAGATAATGAAGGCAACATTATTGCAATCCTTTCTCATGGCATTTTCTTGAGCAAATCTGCGATTAGATACGCTTTTATCAAAAAATCATTTCTACTCTGCACTCCAAATATTGAGTCATAGCAGAATCCATCAGATTTATTCTTCTTTAGAGATTCTTTCATTAGAGTCAAAATTGTAGAATCTTCTTTTATTAGTCACTTAATATGAGCATAGACTAATTTAGAATCTCATGAATATTTCCATTCACATGGTTTCATTTCCTCGGTTGTAGCTGACTGTCAAATCGCCATCATTGCCACATCTCCTACAGTTTTCAAATCCAAAAGTGGAGGATTGGAAGATTCTGAAAAAGCTGACTGAACCGTTGATTTCAGCTCTGCCATATCTAGTGAATCAAAAAAACAGTCGAGAATTAAATTTGTATCAAGTCAAATTTTTCATGTAAATTCAGGTTTAATCTTTTTTACAATAGCTGAAATTTTATTCAATACATCAGTTGGAATATCTGCTTTTCAATTAAACGAACTTCTTTTCAAATCTTTTATGGATCACTCAATAACACTTGGTTCCTTATGATTTTTGGTAGTATTATACCAACATAAACCTGTGAGATAATTTAATTTTTCTTCTCATTTTGCATTATAGATTTTCTCTAATTCTTGATTGAAAGCATCGAGTCATTTTTTTTCTACTTTATGCAACAATGCTGTAGAATCTTTTATCTCGATTTCTACTTTTCTCTTTGGTACGAAAAAGAATAGATTTCAGAGTAAAAATCGTAATCCTTTGAGAAAGAATAATGCAAGATTTGGAGCTTTTCATGTCCATGCTCGAGATGAACGAGATCCCCAAAGTCAGCGTATACTTACGGTCAGAATTTTTGTATCTTTTGGAGCTGCCTGAGTAATAAGAAAGGCTGTCTTTTTACCAACGATTGATTGAAATCCCTGACGAGCTAATGCTCATTGAGGATAAAGCAAAATATTACGTCCATTCTCTAAAGCTTTGACAGCATTCCCCACTATTACAGAAGCATCAAGTTCTTTGCTATTTTTGGTTAAATCTGGTACTGAAATAGCTCAAATTGACTTAAAAATCTGTTTCAAAACAGGCACATTGAAATAATCTTCTGTCACTACTGGACTTAGTCATTTTTTCTCTCCCAAAAAGGCAAACATAATTACAGGATCCATCAATGCAACATGAGATGGTAGAATCAAATTTGATCATTTTTCATTTAACAATTCCATTCATGTGATATTTACATGATAACGAGATCTAATAAAGAATTTCATCAATTTTGAGGAGAACGACATGATATTTTTTGTTTAAATAAAAACATAATTCACAATGATAACATAAATATAATTGATGGATTCTCAAGAGAAAGTAATAATAAATATTTATTTTCTCATTTAATATTTTCGTTTGATTTTAAACAATATTATTATATAGTTAAACTTATAGAAAAATCAGATTTTACTCTTTACGATGTTTATAAAATGGCAATAAATGTAATCATCAAAGATCCTAAATGAAATGAAGTATGACAATTCGTTGCAGAAGATGGAAAAAATATAGCAGAACTTGCAGCAATGCATGGAATAGATATTCCTGTAAGCTGTGGTGCTGGAGTATGTGGAGTTTGTCTGTGTAAAGTAGAAGATGGAAAAGATGCTGTGAAATGAGATGCTTTCAATTCTCCATTGATGCCACTCAAAACTGATGAAAACTGAAATCCTGAAGAGGTTCTGACTTGTATAGCTGGGTTTAATCCTGAAAAATTCAATGACTGACAGGATCATACAGTTGTATTACAAAGAACATATTAAATAAAACGCAAGTGAAAAATTTCACAAAATAAAAATAAATTCGTTTACTATTAGGATGCAGAAAATATTTGAATAAAAGTATAAGTTAAATTTCCCTGTTAGTCTCGTGCTTTTGGATTATTAAAATGAATATATGGTAATTGACTTTATTCTCGCATTTAAGCAGCTTCTAGTCCAGCAGGATGAAGAGGCTTTCAATAAATTTTATATGGAAACTGTGGATATCTTTTTCCGTTATTTGAAGTCTAATTATTTTATCGATGATGAAGATATGCAAGATATTATCGCAGATTTTTATATAAAATGCTGGAATGGATTCCCAAGTTTTGATTTAAATCAGAATTTTTCTGGTCGAGTCTGGTCAATTTTCAAAAATACATTGAAAGATTTCTGGAAGAAAAGATGAGAAACTGCATTTAGTGAAATCGATCCAGAAAATGAAATTCCTTTTGAGGATTCACTAGAGGATGAATCTGACTTTACTCAGATTCTGGATAATGAATATACTTATGAACAGATTCAGCAGGCGATGTACGAACTAGATGAAATGAGTAAGGAAATTATATCATTGAAATATATAGAAGACAAGAGTTATGGAGAAATTAGTGGAATACTTTGAATTTCTCAGGATTTAGTGAGGCAAAGATGTTCTAGAGCTTTGAAAGCTCTAAAAATAAAACTCTGATGATAGTCTGTTATCCTAAACGAATGTGAAGGATCCAGTGCTTATCGTCATTCTGAACTAAGTGAAGAATCCAGGATAAATAAATAAGCTTTCTGGATTCTTCGGTCGATTCTCTTCCTCTGAATGACATATACAATAATGACGATAACATTAACTTTAAATAACTCAACAACAAATGCAGCTGTGTTTTGCACCAATGGATTGAATCACAAATTGTGCGACAAGATTAATTACTAGTCAGATTTTTGAAAAATATTGAAAAAAAGAAGATTCATTATGATTACGGACAGAATTTATGAATGTAGATGGTTTTTTGATTAATCCACATCAAGTAATTAAGCATGCATTAACGACTCAGTGACACAAACCAATTTTACAAATTTACTGATGAAAAGAAGAAACCTTGATTGAGGCGGTTGAAAAAATTCAGAATGAATATGCAGATTTATTTAGTGGAATTGAGTTAAATACTTGATGTCCAAGCAATACCGTAATGAAAGTATGATGATGAAGCGATATGCTAAAAGATAAAGAAAAAACTCTGAATGTTATCAAGGAATTGAGTGAAATTCAAGGTCCATTGCCATTTTCTCTCAAAACTAGAGCATGACTAAATGAGACAGACAAATCAGAACAATTAGACTTTATTGTAAAAGCTAGTAAGTACTGTAATAAAATTTCAATTCACGGAAGAACTTTAAAGCAACTCTACACCTGAGAGGCTGATCGAATTTTTATTTCAGAAATTAAAAATCATATCGAAACTAATTGACATTTCGGATGTAAAATTATATGAAACTGATGAATCACTTCCTATGATGATGCTCAGAATAAACTTTCAGAGTTTAATCTAGACTGAATAATGATTGGTCAGGCTGCGATTTGAAATCCACGAATATTTACTACTCACGAGCCGACTCTTAAAGAGAAATGCGAAACTATATTAAGACATTTAGATTATAGTATCGCCTGTGATCAGCGATTTGATGAAAAAGTAGCTTGTAAATCATGAGAGATTACTATCCAAGATTTAGAGATTCCTATTGAACGAATTGAAAACACAGCAAAAGAAAATCAAAAAAAATCTGACCTTCAACCACATACAATAGTAGAATTCAGAAAATTTCTATTTCAATATGTAAAATGAATTCCATGATCTAAAGAGTGGAAACAACATGTTTTGGTTTGTAAAGATTATCAAGAGTTAAAAAATCAGATCATAAATTTCTTTTCTGTGTTTTAATATGTCATTCTGAGCGTAGCGAAGAATCCAGGAAAACATAAAGTTAATGGATTCTTCGGTCGTTTCACTCCCTCTGAATGACAACAAAACATACAAGATTCTTCGTCGTCAATACATTCCTCCTCAGAATGACGAATCAAAAAAAGCCGACCTTTAAAGATCAGCTTTTTATTTATTATAATTGTTTACTATTTATTGTCTGCTTTTCTGAAGAATACTACATATGCTCCATAAAGAATTATAGCTGCAATAGCTACATATAATACATTTTCAGCTGGACCTGTTGCAGGTGGAACTATCTTATCTGGTTCTTTTGTCTCTTTCTTTGCATCAGCTTTATAATAAAGTTCTTTACATCCATTTGTAAGCATGAAATTCTGTTCTCCATCCCATTCCATCTTGTATTCAAATTTTTCATCTTTCATACTTACAGCTCACAAACTCTTGTATACCTCATTCTCTGGATCAAAGATTGCAACCTGAACAGTATCTCAATCAACAGCAGTCCATTTAAGAGTAATTACTCCATCTTTTACTGTATGAGTAACATTTGCCATGTCCATTCAAACACAAGATGCTCAGTGGAAATCTTCAACTACATCACTTGCCTCTGATGGAGTAGCTTCTGATGGATTAACAACCAATCAAAGAGTATCACATGCGCTATCCTGTAGACAAATATTATTATTTAATTGGAAGCAAACTTCTTTAGTTGGAGTTCAAACAACATCAAAGTCATTGATTGGGAGAACAAATCCATAATATGTTTGATTTGGATCCAAACCATCAGTTTCTCCTACGCTAATTTTAATTTCATTAGATGCTGCATCTCTTTCTACCTCTTTTATGATAATTTTAGACTGATCTACTGAAGAATCTCATGACTTAAGTTGCTCTATACGATATGGACTTAAAAATAAGCGATATGATGGAACCTCATAGTAATCACCATCAAATACTACAGGAGATACTACATTCACTGTATTATTATTACTATCACATGTTACTGCAACTCAATCTTTATATCATCGAGCAGTGTCGTACTGAGTTAAAACTTTTGAGTAAGCATCCTCAGCTAAAGGAGCTCCATTGGAAAATAATTCTGATATGTCTAACTGCTGAGCGTTTACACCTCAGAGAAAAACAGCAGACACCAAAGCCAATCCTGCTAAAGACAATAGTGTTTTTTTCATGATTTAAATTTAAACGGATAAAATATTGGAAAAATAATAATATAACTAAACAACCTTATATTATTATAATCAAAAAATGCAAACAGAAATGCTTGCATTTTAGTAAAAACAAATTCTCTTTTTTTATAAATATCTATATAAATATTTACTTATTTGATTTATATAAAGATTTAGATATAAAAACATCTACTCATTTTGCATCTTTTAATAAAGAATACATAACCTGAGAATAAACTCATGGTAGCCTAACACATCAATGTGATGCCGGATATCATGTAACATTTCATTGATGAAACCAATATCATCATTCATCAAAATTTAATCAATTTGGCATAGGAGACCTGTATTTCCTAGAAAAATAATAAGGATTTTTTCATATTATTTTAAACTGTCATATTTTAGTATTTCTTCTCCTTCTACCAGCACTATTTTGCCCTACCGAAACATATGTACTCATAAAAATTTCTCAGTCTCTATAAACAGCCAAGGCTGATTTTCATGATGGCACCTGCTTGACTACAATATCATATATATGATTACTATCTTCTCTCGAAATATTTTCAGAATTATTTTTTTCTTCCATTATCTTGTTGATTATCAATTCATCTGGATCTGAGAAAGATTCAAATCACTCTTCTTTCAACTGATCTGTCAATTTTTTTGGAAAATCATCTTTTAATAGTGGATTAATAAGAGAAAATCTAAGAGTATCGTCTATCATGTATTCAGTATTGCTGGTAACTTCTTCTGTACGCATAGATAATTTTTGAGGAATTTTTGAACTAAGACTTTCTATCCCTCATGCTCATAGCAAAGACCTAAAATCTTTTCTGATCCCACGAACTGATAGGGGATGAGGACGCTCTCAATATTTTTCAAATAACTGTCAGAGAGGAAATTCTAACACAGTATTATTAGGATCCTTAATTGAATTTAATACTGTAGAATGTGTAAAGCTTCATTTTTCATCAGTATTCAGGCATATAGAAATTTGTTCTGCCGTTTTTTTCTTTATTTTTGTTGAATCTTTTTTTCCATTGATTTTTTCTAAATCTTCCTTTGGAATATCTACTATAAAAACAGGCTTTTCTTCAAAAACTTCTGTTTGATTTTTAAATTCATTCGCTATATCTTTATCTTTTGGAAATGAACATGCTACAGTTCAGCTCACCATTGATGCAGACATGATAACTGTTAGCATTTTATCTCTCATTTTCATTTTACGTATTGTAATAGATAAAAAGCAATCAGAGTATTGTTATAATAAACTTTTATCATAAAATGTCAATACAATTAATTACACATTATAATTAAAAGAATAGAAAAATAATTTTTTGATTTGATTTTTTAATTAAAATTTATAAGGGTATGAAGGTATTTTAATTCATAATTCTCTTCATGAGAAAATCTTTAATAGCTTTTTTCGTGGCATTTATAGGTTTTATATGAGTTTCTTTAGCCACACAAACTGTTTTATCACCATCGTATACTAGCGATGGAAATGATGTAAAAATATATTGGACTGATAACTCCGATTGATGATATGTGGATATAAATGTTCAAAATCCAGAAACAAACGATCGAATGCATTTTGGTACCGCAAAAATTAGTGATCAATCTTTTGTATACACAAAACAACGGGAATGAGATCAAAAAATCTGGATAATACCCGGTGATGGATGAGAAGAAATTCAATTCACTATTTCATGAGATGAACCCACAATAAAAGAAGAGAATACTCATTGAGCGGCAGATTGAGCAGCAGTAACTAGAACGGTAATTCCAGCTGTTCCAAAAACTGGACCTAATGTGAATGTTATATGAATTATCTTAGCATCATTAGCAATATTTGGATGATATATCTATATAAAAAAGAAAGCTGGCATTTAGTCAGCTTTTTATCAATTATCAAATAATACTTAATATTATAAAAGTTTTTTCTTTTCAAATTTTTGCATTTTTTTGATTTTGGAATATAATGGGATATGAAATTTTATATAAACAAAAACAATGAACAAATCTATTAAAAAGTTATTTGGTAAATTCAAAAAATTTAGGAGAAACTATAATTCAAACTGGAATATTTTTGTAGTATGTATTGCTATAGTTATGATTTGGAAATGAATTTGGGATTTGCTTGAAATTTATATTTTCCCTGGATATCCTCTTCTGAGTAACTTAGTTTGTATCATTATATGAATTATTGTACTTTTGGTTGATGATGGAAGGCTTTGAGAACTACAGGAAGAAGATCCTCATAAAGATAAAAATTTAAAATAATTTATTTAAACAAATAAAAATACAATGCTGAAATTCTCAAAAAAAATGATTAAAAAAATTAAAAAGTTTAGAAAAGATCATAAATCAAATCGGAATATTTTTCTGATTTTTTTAGCTGTTGTAATGCTATGGAAATGAGTTCAGGATTTACTTACGATAATTCTATTCCCGAACTATCCAATCATTAGCTGTATAATATGTATCGTAGTTTGACTATCCATATTATTAATCGATGATGGAAAGATAGACGAACTATCTGAGCCTGTAGAAAATAGTAAATAAAAAATCTGATTTTATATAAAAAATATAAACAAAATGAAACAAAGTGCTTATCAAATGGATTTCAAAGAATTATTGGATGAACTTCAGACATCTGAAACTTGAATTTCTGAAAAAGAAGCAAAACAGAGAAATGAATTATACTGAGCAAATGCAATTCAATCAAAGAATAATAATTCTGCTTTTAAAATATTTTTGTCTCAATTCACATCACCATTGGTAATAATTCTAGTCATTGCTGCGATAATTTCTTCTTTAATTGGAGAATGAGTGGATGCTATTATTATTTGAGCTGTAGTTGTATTGAATGCATTACTTGGATTTTTCCAGGAATATAAAGCTGATAAAGCAATTCAGTCACTGAAAAAGATGGCATGACTAAAAGCAAAAGTACTCAGAGATGGAGAAGAAACTTTAGTGGATGTAAGCGAATTGACTATCTGAGATGTGATTTTACTCGAAGCTGGAGATAAAATCCCAGCAGATGCCAGACTTTTTGAAGCTGTAAATTTGGAAGTAGAAGAAGCTATCTTAACTGGAGAAAGCGTACCTGTAGAGAAACATATTACAACAATCAAAGAAACCTCCGTCTTGGCTGATATGAAAAATATGGTATTTAGCGGAACTATGATTACAAAATGACGTGGAAGGGCCGTAGTCACTGCAATTGGAATGAATACTGAAATGTGAAAAATTGCATGAATGCTACAAGACGCCCCAGAAAAAACCACAACCCTTGAAAAAAAGCTGAACAATCTTTCAAAGGTTTTATGAATCGCAGCTGTAGTGATTTGTATAATCATTTTCATAGTTTATTGGCTGGTTTCTCATTTAGAATTCCAACAAGCATTTTTAGCTGCTGTTGCTCTTGCCGTAGCTGCAATTCCTGAGTGATTACCAGCTGTGGTAACTATTTCATTATGACTCGGAGTAAAAAGATTTGTAAAGAAAAATGTATTGGTTAGACGTTTATCATCTGTAGAAACTCTTGGAAGTGTAAATATTATTTGTACAGATAAAACTGGAACTCTTACCAAGAATGAAATGACTGTGACGAAATTATTTGTAAATGGAGAAATAGTTGATGTAACTGGAAGATGATATTCTACTAAATGAGAATTTTCTGCTCCAATTGAGTGACTTCGTCCATTATTGAGTATAGGAATGCTGTGTAATACTGCGAAACTGCATTGAAATCAGGTGATTTGAGATCCTACTGAATGATCACTACTCGTAAGTGCATACAAAGCATGAATGAAAGAATCAGATTTCTTTAATGATTGGGAATGGATTGATGAGATTCCATTTGATAGCGAAAGAAAAAGAATGAGTGAAATTTTTGCTAGAAAAGTATCAAGTAAAAATGCTGATGAGTCTAAGTACAAAAAATCTTATATCTCAAAGCTACCAAAAATCCTGATTTATACTAAATGAGCGATTGAATGACTATTGCCACTATGTGATACGATTTTGATTAATGGAGAAATTAAAGAGCTAGACAAAGATATGAAAAAGCAGATTCTAGATCAGGCTGCTACATTCTCTGAAGAAGCTCTCAGAGTTTTAGGATTTGCTTTTGGTGAAGGTAAAGAAGAAAAAAATCTGACTTTCGTCGGACTTCAAGCAATGATTGATCCTCCTCGTGAAGAAGTGAAAGATTCCATCACTACATGTAAAAATGCATGAATTCGTGTAATTATGATTACATGAGACAATAAAGTGACAGCATGAGCTATTGCGAGAGAACTAGGAATTGAGGGAGATGTGATTACTGGGACAGATTTTGAAAAGTCTAAAAATAAAGTTAAATTACTCGAAACTATAGGAGTAATCGCCAGAGTAAACCCATCAGACAAACAGGAAATTGTAAATATTTTGAGAGGAAGATGAAATGTGGTAGCAATGACATGAGATGGAGTAAATGATGCTCCATCAATAAAAGCTGCAGATATTTGAGTATGAATGTGAATCACTGGAACTGATGTAACCAAAGAAGCTGCTGATATGATTCTGACTGATGACAATTTCAAATCAATCGTAAATGCAGTAGAAGAAGGAAGATGAATTTACGATAATATCCAAAAATTTGTAAACTACATGATAGTTTCAAATATCTGCGAAATTATACTATTGTTTGTTGCGAGTCTGATTTGAGTACCTATTCCATTATTGGCAATTCATTTACTTTGGCTGAATGTGATTACAGATTGACTACCTGCTATCGCATTATGAATCGATCCAATTAATCCAAATGTAATGAATCGTAAACCTCGTAAAGCTAGTCAATGACTAATCGATGGAAGAATGATATTGAATATTATTCTGCTTTCTAGTAGTGTAGTAATTGGTAGTTTGTATCTATTCCTAAGACATTATGATGTAGATGTAGAAATGGCTAGAAGCTCTGTATTCCTATTTATGGCAGCTAGTGAATTAGTAAAGATTCAGATTATTCGTTCTCAATATGGACTTAGTTTCTTTAGTAATAAATGGTTAATATGGGCTCTATTATGAGCATTTGGATTAGCTCTTGCAATAGTTTATATCCCTGTATTAAGTAATTTATTCGATTTACAACCTTTAAGTACAGAAATTTGGAAAGAGATGTGAATCATATTGGCTGTATTTATTGGAATTGGAACTATTTTATCTGAATACATGAAAAGATCTAAAACTTTCCAAAAATGGGAAGAAGGAGAATAATATTTTAAGTATTGAATTCATTGTTCTAATCCTTATATTTTAGGTATCGCTTAACAAAAAAATTAAAATTATATGCAAAAATTTATTCGTTTTGAAAAGGAAAGACCATTTTCTGAAGTTCAGAAATCTTTCATGGACAGACTTGGAGACAAGTTTTCTGACCATTTCGTAGGCAATCCAGAAGAAGTTAAGAAAGGACATCAAAGATCTTTCTATCCTTACAAAAATGTGAGCGAGAATTTGAAGGTACTTCCGTACTTTCATGATGGAGAATGTTTAATTAGCCTGTGTACTTCTTGCGATGCAAGGTATGTCGAAGGTAGTATTATCCCTCCAAAGCTCAAAATTATTGGATTATACCTCGAAACTCCGTGGTATAGAGGAGTATCTCCAGAATTTCATGAATTCTCCAATTCTATCGTGAAATGATTAAACTTTCTCGAAAGAGCAGTCCTTTATTTAAGGGCTGTTTTTTATATTTTTTGAGTTCTCGCTCGATAGAAAAGATATTCTTGTGCCAATCATGCATAATCTCAAAATTTCTCACGAGCAAGTTTTTGAATCTGATTTTTATTTACTTTATTTTCATCTGAATTATGAATATATAACTCATTCATTACTCTACGAACTCGTACATCAATAGGAAAAACTTCTAATCTTTTCAGATCGGAGAATAGTAGAATACAATCTGCCACTTTTGGTCAGATTCAACTGAGATTGAGTAGTTCATTTTTGACAGTTTGAGTATCTTTTTGGTATAATGAATTTAAGTCTATTTTTCAGTCTAAAACCATTCTTGTCGTTTCATATAATCTCACATCTCTAAATCAGAGTCATAGTTTTCTATAATCTGAAATGCTGACATCTTTTAGTTGTTCAACTGTTGGAAATGTGAAGTAAGAATGTCCGTTCCAAGAAAGCTCAGTTCAATATTTTTGGGACAACCTTTCGATAATTCATTTAATTCTAGGAATATTATTATTTGCAGAGATGATAAATGAAATTATAGTCTCTCGCAAATCTTGATTTAAAAGTCTGATTCAATGTCAGTATTCGATACTTTCTTTCATATAATTATCTATTTTTGAGAGTTTGGATTTTATTTTAGCATAATCTCTACCTAGGTCGAAGTATTGATTCACGATGGTTTGAATATCTCAGTCAACTATTCAGGAAAAAACTATTGAATCTAACTTTTTTTGGATATTTAAAATATTATTTCAAAAAATTCATGTATAACTTCAGTCTGGTTGTTGATTTCGACGAAAACATTGTCCACAGTCGAAGATATGGTTTAGCTCGAAGGAATCTATATTTTGGAATGTAAATGTTTGTTCTGAGCACATTTATGATGAAGAAATAAAATACTAATTGCAATTTATATGATTTGTATCGAAAATCAAATGTAAAAAAAGTAAAAATTATCTAAACCATCATATTTGACAAATTATACTAGACTCCAAAAAGATTTGACTTTTATGATAAAAAATATATTCTCTATCTTAAGAAATATTTTATCACCATAATATACAATTTTATGAATACTGAGCTAAATTCCATCAACTCTAGCGAATCTCTAAAGGATTCTCAAAAAAGTCGTAAATTTTTAGAAAACACTAAAAAAGCTGTAAGAAATACTCTTACTGCGCTGTGAATCGCTGCTAGTACAATATTACCTATGACATCAGCCAGCTTATTGACTGCCTGTGGTGGTGGAGATGGACCAGATAATCCTATCGAGATCAAAGATGTCACTCCTCCAACTGTCAATGTAAATAAATCAAGTGTAGATATTTCATGATGAAAAGAGATTCGCATCAGTGGAAACCAACTTTACATATGAAATGAGATAGTTGCGTCATGGAGCGATAACAAGACCAAAAACTGTAGCGTTTTATTATCTATAAACTGAAAAACTATCACATCATGAACTACTATCAGTGAAGAGTGAATATTAACTATCAAAGTATCAGATGAAGCATGAAACACAAAGAGCAATGACATCAAATTAAACAAAGCAGTAGAACATGATGTTACATGACTAGAAAATCTAAATAATCTCAATATGCAAGTAGATCAAGAAGTAAATCTATTAGATTGAATAACATTTGGAAATGGAGCCAGCTTAGAAAAAGTAGAAATAGAACTAGACTGACAAAGAGTAGAAGTGACTGATCCATATCACTATATACCAGCATATCCATGAATATGTAATATAATTATTACAGTAAAAGATAAAAATGGTAAAAGTACAGAATACAAAGTAGATAATCTAACTATCAAGGCTTTGGAATACCAAGAAGCTTCCATTGATAATGCTAATATGATACAGGAAAAATATCCACGGTATAATAATTTACAGCAATCAACCAAAGATTTTATATATCCACATCTAATAGCATCTTATGCTGCATGTAATCGATCTAAGCAAGATAATAGAGTACATATCATCATGTGAGAGACTACAGATGCTAGTGATGTAGAAAACATATGACAATGAAACGATTGGTCAGATCATGCATATGAGTGATACCATCGTATTAGATCACTAGCTCCAGAAGCTTCTATTAAGTGATGTGATGCTCATTGGGATTATTTAGAAGAATATATAAAACAACACTCTGACAAAATTTATATTATTAGTCAAGCCGCTGGATCTCTTTGATGAATAAGTCGAGAAGGTTTCAATAATAATCCAGAGATAGTACCACAAAAAGCATTATTAGAAAATGAAAATGTTATAATTATAGGTAGTGGATGAAATTGGTGACCATCTTGACGAAAAGTATATAATGAAAATACCAAAAATTGAGATGATTACAATCGATCATCTACAAATAGCAAAAAAAATAATAAAATCACAGTTACATGATATAATTCGTGGGGGGGGGATAACTATTTTTCACCGCGTTATAGTGTATATTGATGATTACGTAGTGCTATGCCTATATGATATGACAAAAATAAATGAAATATAGTCATGCCTATGATTCCACTAATTCGACAAAATAATCAAGAAGATCAAAATACAACTTCTTCATTTCCTACAGCTGTAACTAGTGGAGTAATATGAAATGCCATATCAGTCGTTATGGCCAACCATCCATGAATCACAGCAGAAGATGCAATGACTATCATAGTAAACAATTACCTCAAAAAAGAAAAATTTCAGTACAAAGATGAAACTACAAATTGGGAACTAGTAGACTGAGATTATCGATACTTTATCGATATTCAGAAACTTTTAAAATCTGAGCTATTACAGTCAGATAAAATCGATAGAATTCAGTTTAATTCAGATGTGGTTGAATTGCCTAGTGGTAATGGAATATATTATACAGGTAAATGAATTCAGTTTGAATACAATTGAAAAAAGTACACAGTTACTAATGAAAATCAGTGAATCCTAAATCAAGCTCTAAAATCTGGAAATATAAAATGGTACTGGCATAAAGATAGTTTCAAGAAATATTGATGAACAAATTTTGCAAATTTTAATGTCTATATAGTGGATAAAAATTGAAAAAAATTTCCAAATCTAAACATATCTATCAGTAAAGATGTGATTTAAATTAAAATCTATAAACTGAAAAATCATAGTAGTAGATGATAAATGGAACGGACTAAATATTTATAAAGAATTTTCTATAAATGTACAATAAACATATTAAGAAAAAGTAGAATGAGTAATCATTCTACTTTTAGGAATTTAAATATCTTAATTCAAATTCAACTACATATCCCTACCTACATATATTACCATAATATGGATCTGACTGTCAATGTGTACAAGTATACTCGCAAGGATTTAAGCGACTTTTATCTTTGTCAACATAATGCCATTCTGTTGATGTTGTAGCTCATGGATTATATGTGTAATTTCAAATTCATATATAATTACCCGAAGGATACTTTCATGAACAAAAATATTTTTGTCATCCTGTTTTTCCAGAGCATTTAAGTTGCATATTGTATCCATTCTTTCCATAACAACAAATTGTTCCCTGTGTTGAGCAAGATCAATAAGGCTCAACATCTGATCCACAGAAATTTGATGAACATGATTGTGGTCATGTATGTTCCGTTCGCCACGAATCAAGAGAACTAGAAGACTTACCACAATAAGATCAATTGATAAGGGGTCAAATAACTGTAGATCATCAAGGATTTCATGAATGACAATCTTCATCAGTTAAACCATTTATATTATGTTTCCTTGATATTGCATAGCATCAATTTATGTAACATTTTCATCATATAGCATCACTCATGACAAACTCTTCAGCACAATTGGATGATAATGGTTTAGATGAATAATATCAGTATCCATGGAAAATATCTTCACATCTTTTTTGTGCTACACAATTTCCATTTTGCAAAATATATCAATCTTTACATTTAAAACATCATTCTTCCATGGTTACTCAGTTTATTGCACAGTCCCACGTGTCTTTATGAGTAGAATCTGATGATTTATAATTGGTATATTCGGAAGGATTCTGACATCCTTTGAGAGTACTATTAATACACCAGTCAGTTTTTAATTTACATTCATTAGAATTATAATAATATTTTTTATTTAAATTACATGTATACTGACATGCCTTTAAGCTTGACTGTGGTGTTCCATCTGCTACATGTGTCCAACTAGTTGGTGTATATCCATATGTATATGTTGTATTTCAGAAAAGATATCAATCTTTTGGTGGAACAGGGCTTCATCCACATGTATATGTTATATTCTCACAACTACACTGTGTTGAATTTGGTTGCTTTCATGATGGACAGCTACTACAGCTACTTGCTCACGCTGTACTATATTTTCCTGCTGCACATGAATTCTTTCATTGATCATAATTTTTTACTGTAACATTATTTAATCCTGGGCAATAATATCCACATGGACAGTTGCTACATGTTGTACTGTTTGCTGGTAAATACTTTCATGCTGCACATGAATATGTTGTTTCTGGAATCGCTTCACAACTACACTGTGTTGAATTTGGTTGCTTTCATGATGGACAGCTACTACAGCTACTTGCTCACGCTATACTATATTTTCCTGCTGCACATGAATTCTTTCATTGATCATAATTTTTTACTGTAACATTATTTAATCCTGGGCAATAATATCCACATGGACAGTTGCTACATGTTGTACTGTTTGCTGGTAAATA
>Ga0310691_10003861_pt1 | contig 17388 bp, 21 predicted proteins | sample 176DNAGHGlowgp2_FD_203887 | JGI IMG/M metagenome (GOLD analysis project Ga0310691, IMG submission 203887) | Sheep rumen microbial communities from Palmerston North, Manawatu-Wanganui, New Zealand - 1766 DNA GHGlow gp2 (v2) (version 2) | ecosystem: Host-associated > Mammals > Digestive system >...
GCCTACGTGGACATGCTTGTGGGTGAGGAATTGTCGACGCTTCTCTCGAACAGCTATGATGCTTCGAAGAGCGTGCGCATCATCAACGGCAACGTGCTGACTGGCAAGCCGACCACGAAGGAAGGTTTCCTGGGAGCACACACTTCCGAGATTACCATTATTCCCGAGGGCGACAAGGCCGACGAGATGCTGGGTTGGATTCTGCCGCGCTTCAAGCAGTTCTCCGTGAACCGCAGCTACTTCTCATGGTTGCAGAATCCCTGGTTCGTCAGTAAGAAGAAGCAGTATGCGCTCGATGCCCGTATCAAGGGTGGTGAGCGTCACATGATTATGAGCGGCGAGTACGACCGCGTGCTGCCTATGGACATCTACGGCGAGTACCTCATCAAGGCCATCATAGCCGGCGATATTGACCGCATGGAGGCACTGGGCATCTACGAGGTTGCTCCTGAGGACTTCGCTCTGGCAGAGTTTGTGGATTCCTCGAAGCTGGAACTGCAGCGCATTGTGCGTGAAGGACTTAACAACCTGCGCAAGGAGAACAGTTAAAAGGTGAAAAGGTAAAAAAGTAAAAATAAAAAAGATATGAGCTTTTTAAGAAATTATCTCAACAAGATAAAGCCCAACTTCGAGAAGGACGGAAAGCTGCATGCCTTCCGGAGTATCTTCGACGGATTTGAGACCTTCCTCTACGTGCCGAACACCACGGCCAGGACGGGTGTCTCCATCCACGATGCCATCGACTCGAAACGCATCATGAGCTTTGTGGTGATAGCCCTCATGCCTGCCATGCTGTTTGGTATGTATAATGTGGGTTATCAGAACTATCTGGCTGCCGGAACGCTCGACAGCGCATCCTTCTGGGAAGTATTCGGCTTCGGCTTCTTAGCCGTACTGCCAAAAATCATCGTCTCTTACGTTGTAGGTCTCGGCATTGAGTTTGCCTGGGCACAGTGGAAGGGCGAGGAAATTCAGGAGGGTTACCTCGTCAGCGGCATCCTCATTCCGCTCATTGTCCCCGTGGGCTGTCCGCTCTGGATGCTGGCCCTGGCCTGCGCCTTCTCGGTTATCTTCTGTAAGGAGATATTCGGCGGAACGGGCATGAACATTTTTAACCCCGCCATCTGCGCGCGTATGTTCCTCTTCTTCTCCTATCCTTCCGTCATGACCGGCGACAAGGTATGGGTGGCTCAGGAGAGCATCTTCGGACTGGGCAACACGCTGCCCGACACCTTCACGGGTGCCACGCCGTTAGGCGAGGTGGCTCAGGGAGCTGTCGTTCCCTTTAACATGGACATGGTGACGGGACTCATTCCCGGTTCCATCGGTGAAACCAGCGTCATAGCCATTGCCATTGGTGCCGTTATCCTGCTCTGGACGGGCATTGCTTCATGGCGTACCATGCTGAGCGTTTTCGTAGGCGGCGGCCTGCTGGCCTACATCTTTGAGAGCACAGGAATGTCAACCATGACCTGGTGGCACCACTTCGTGCTGGGTGGCTTCGCCTTCGGTGCCGTGTTTATGGCTACCGACCCCGTCACCTCCTGCCGCACGGAAACGGGCAAGTACATCTACGGCTTCATCATCGGAGCCATGGCCGTCATCATCCGCGTGATGAATGCCGGTTACCCCGAGGGTATGATGCTCGCCATCTTCTTTGGCAACATGGTAGCACCCATGATTGACCACTTCATCGTGGAGCGTAACATTTCGAAACGATTAAAGAGAGGAGGTAACAAATGAAACTGAATACAAACTCTAACGCGTACATTATTACATATAGCGCGATTCTCGTAGTCATCGTGGCTTTCCTGCTGGCCTTCGTCTATCAGGCACTCAAACCCATGCAGGATGCTAACGTGGCCCTCGACGTGAAGAAACAGATACTCTATTCGCTGAACATACGCGGACTGGACGGACAAGAGGCTGAAGCCAAGTACGCCGAAGTGGTGAAAGAGGAGAAAGATGTTGAAGGGCAAAAGGTCTATGAATGCAACATCAAAGGCGAACAGGTTCTCGTTGCCTCGCTGAAGGGCATGGGACTCTGGGGTGGCATCAGTGGCTACCTGGCCATCAAGAGCGACGGTACCGTCTATGGCGCATATTTCAACCATGAAAGTGAGACGGCCGGACTGGGTGCCGAAATCAAAGACTCGCAGGAGTGGCAGGAGAAGTTCATAGGCAAGAAGATTTACGGCGAGGACGGCAAGGTCATCCTTTCTGTTGTGAAGAAGGTGGATGACCCCAGTTCGCAGGTTGACTGTGTGACTGGTGCCACGCTGACGTCCAACGGTGTGGATGCCATGCTGAAAGACTGCCTGAAGAATGTGAAACCTAAAGCAGAGGAGGATTAAACTATGGCATTATTTTCAAAACAGAATAGAGAGGTTTTTACCAACCCGCTGAACATTGACCACCCCATACTGGGACAGGTGCTGGGCATTTGCTCTGCACTGGCCGTCACCAGCCAGCTGAAGCCCGCCATTGTCATGGGTTTGGCCGTAACGGTCATCACGGCGTTCTCGAACGTGATTATTTCCATCATCCGCAACACCATTCCCAACCGCATACGTATTGTGGTGCAGCTGGTCGTTGTGGCAGCTCTCGTAACCATTGTCAGTCAGGTGCTCAAGGCTTTTGCCTACGACGTAAGTGTCCAGCTGTCAGTATATGTGGGACTGATTATTACTAACTGTATCCTGATGGGCCGCCTGGAGGCCTTCGCCATGATGAACAAACCCTGGCCGTCGTTCCTCGACGGTGTGGGTAACGGTCTCGGCTACGCCATGATCCTGGTCATTGTTGGTGCCGTGCGTGAGTTCCTCGGACGTGGCTCGCTGCTGGGCTTCCAGATTCTGCCGCAAGGCTTCTACGATTTCGGCTATCAGAACAACGGTATGATGACCATGCCCGCCATGGCACTCATTCTTGTCGGCTGTGTCATTTGGGTTCATCGTGCTTACTTTTATAAGGAGAAATAAGTTATGGAACACGCAATAAGTCTTTTATTCCGGTCGATATTTGTCGATAACATGATTTTCGCCTTCTTCCTCGGCATGTGTTCTTACCTTGCCGTGTCGAAGACGGTAAAGACCTCGCTGGGACTCGGTTTGGCCGTCACCTTCGTGCTGACCGTCACCGTGCCCGTCAACTACTTGCTGCAGACGAAGGTGCTGGGCGAAGGCTGCCTGGTTGAAGGTGTTGACCTGAGCTACCTGTCGTTCATCCTCTTCATTGCCGTCATTGCCGGTATGGTACAGCTTGTTGAAATGACCGTCGAGAAGTATTCACCCTCGCTCTATGCAGCCTTGGGTATCTTCCTGCCGCTCATCGCCGTGAACTGTGCCATCATGGGTGCGTCGCTCTTCATGCAGCAGCGCATACTGATGGAGCCCACCAACTCGCAGGCCATCACCTCTGTCTGGGATGCCGTTATTTATGGCTTAGGTTCAGGTCTTGGCTGGACGTTGGCCATTGTGGCCATGGGTGCCATCCGCGAGAAGATGCAGTACTCCGACGTTCCGCGTCCGCTGCAGGGGCTCGGCATCGTGTTTATTACCGTAGGTCTCATGGCCATGGCCATGATGTGTTTCTCAGGACTTAATATATAAGAATAAGGTATGGGACAGTTTATAGCATATAGTATAGGAGTATTCCTCGTCGTAATACTCTTGCTTGTAATCATTCTGCTGGTAGCCAAGAAATATCTTTCGCCCAGCGGAAACGTGAACATCACAGTAAACGGTGACCGTGTGCTCAACGTGCCACAGGGCAACAACCTCATGGCCACACTCAACGAGAACGGCATCTTCCTGCCTTCTGCCTGCGGCGGTAAGGCCTCATGCGGACAGTGTAAGGTACAGGTCCTGGAGGGTGGGGGAGAAATCCTCGACTCAGAGAAGCCCCATTTTACGCGCAAGCAGATCAAGGACCACTGGCGCTTAGGTTGCCAGTGCAAGGTGAAGGGTGACCTCAGCATCCACGTCGATGAAAGCATCCTCGGCGTTAAGGAGTACGAGTGTACCGTCATCTCCAACAAGAACGTCGCAACGTTCATCAAAGAGTTCAAGGTGCAGCTGCCTAAGGGCGCTCACATGGACTTCCTGCCCGGTTCGTACGCTCAGATTAAGATTCCTGCATTCGACTGCATTGACTACAACGACTACGACCGCGACCTCATTACGCCGGAATATGTTCCGGCGTGGGAGAAGTTCAAGATGTTCGATCTGAAGTGCAAGAACCCGGAGCCAACCATCCGAGCTTACTCCATGGCCAACTATCCGGCCGAGGGCGATGTCTTCATGCTCACCGTGCGTATAGCCACGCCGCCGTTCAAGCCCGACCGCTCAGGCTTCATGGAGGTAAATCCCGGTATTGCCTCGTCGTACATCTTCTCGCTGAAGCCCGGCGACAAAGTTATCATGTCAGGACCGTTCGGTGACTTCCACCCGCACTTCGACACCAAGAAGGAGATGATATGGGTTGGCGGTGGTGCCGGTATGGCTCCGCTGCGTGCACAGATTATGCACATGACAAAGACGCTGCACACCACCGACCGTGAGATGCACTACTTCTACGGTGCACGCGCCCTGAATGAGGTGTTCTATCTGGACGACTTCCTCGGACTGGAGAAGGAGTTCCCCAACTTCCACTTCCACCTGGCACTCGACCGTCCCGACCCCGCTGCCGATGCCGCAGGCGTGAAATATACTCCAGGCTTCGTACATCAGGTCATGCTGAATACCTACCTGAAGGACCACGAGGCTCCCGAGGATGTGGAGTACTATATGTGCGGTCCCGGCCCCATGTCGAAGGCCGTTGTCTCTATGCTCGACTCGCTCGGCGTAGAGCCCGAAAGCATTATGTACGACAACTTCGGAGGATAATGCTGAAAAACAGGAAAAGGTAAAAGTGTAAAAAGGTAAAACAATAGTAACAAATGAGAAATGAAGAATTTAAGAAAAAGGTTGCAGGTATGGTAAAATGGTTTTTACCCTTTTGCCTTTTTACCTTTTTACCTTTAAGCGTTGTTGCTCAGGAACAGCTCGTTGTGGCCGATGCCTTTCAGTTCAGTGTACGTACAGACTATACTGCCGATGGCTCAAATATGTTGTCGCGACCCTACCAGTCACGTTTTGGCATTGAAGGGTGGTCAGACCACATGGCCTTGGCTCTGGTGCTGACAACTGACATGGAGCAGGCTTCAGTAACCGGGCAGTCCTATAAGGCTGCCCCGGAGTCAGCTGCTGCTGCAACCCCAGCACAACCCGTTGTCTATATGGCATCGCAGGGGGGGTACCAGAATGTCACATTCTTCAGCAGCGACAAGCAGTATGCATACGTGCTCTATTTCGTTCCGGAATCACAGCGCTCGTGGCTGCTCGTCAGTCGAGTGGGAGGGGGGACTATTCAGCCTCTCTACCAGCTAAGCAACGACACTTCCCTGCTGACCGAAAGCCAGACAACGGCAGAGCTGTACGCACAGTCAGCTCAGAACAAGCACGAGAATGTCGATGCCTTCGTCAGTCTGACCGGGCGTTTGGCATCAGGCCAGTATCACGGAATCAATTATATTGAAAAGTAAGTTTAAGCCTGACAGCTATATGACACTCATTATTGTACTACTGCTTCTGCTGAGCTACCTGCTCATTGCTACGGGCCACCTGACCAATGTAAACAAGGCTGCCATAGCCATGTTTATTGCTGCTTCCGGGTGGGTTGTGTATATCTGTTATGGAACCGATTTTGTGATGGACCGCCATGCGTCAGACTATGCAGAGTTCCTGAAAGGCAACGAACCTTCGAGCGAACAGGTGAAGCTGTATATATATAATAATGTTTTTCTTACTTATGTCGGGAAGGCAGCTGCCATCGTCTTGTTCCTGCTGGCTACGATGTCGATTGTCGAACTTCTGAATAACAACGGATGCTTCGACTTTATACAGGACTGGATTCGCACACGTAATTCCAAACGCGTGCTGTGGACCTTGTCGTTGGCGACGTTCGTCATTTCTGCCAACCTTGACAACCTGACGACGACGACGATGATGCTGGTCATCATGCATAAAATCGTGCAGAACTCACGACAACGCATGGTGGTTGGTGCATCCATCGTATTGGCGGCTAACTGTGGTGGCTGTATGACCGTGATAGGCGACCCGGCAGGTGTCGCCTTGTGGGGCAATGGTGCCGTTACGGCCAGTAACTTCTCGGCTTATCTGGCATTACCGTCGCTTCTTGCATGGATTGTTCCGACATGGTGGATGAGCCGTGAGCTGCCTGAAAGACTTGATGTGGCATGGCCTGCAGCGCCCTACCGTGGTGACGATACGAACCTGAACCGGTGGCAGCGCGTATTGATGCTCGTGGTTGGCATTGGCGGCCTTTGGTTTATCCCTACGTTTCATAACATTACCAAGCTGTCACCCTTCTTAGGGGCGCTTTGTGTGTTGTCTGTGTTGTGGGTGGTCAACGAGTTGGTCAACCGCAAGCTGAACAATTCCGGACAGATGGCCCGCAGGCTGATACCTGTTGCCTTGCAGTACGATACCATTCAGCAAATACTTTTCGTAATGGGAATCATGCTGGGCTTGGGTGTCGTAACCGAGACGGGCGTCTTTCAGAGTGTGGCAGAGTGGATAGATGTCAATGTGCATGACATCTGGATGGTCGGCCTGTTCTCAGGCTTGCTCAGTTCTTTGGTTGATACCTTTACCATAGCCATGTCGAACTTCTCTTTGTATGATGTGCTGGGCACCGCACAAGACGGCTATGCCGCCAACTATGTGCAGAATGGTGCCTTCTGGAAGGTCATCGCCTTCTCTACTGCTGTCGGTGGTTGCCTGCTTTGTGTAGGCAATGTAAGCGGTGTGGCACTCATGAAGATGGAGCATGTCCGTCTGGGGTGGTATCTGAAACATTGCACCCTGAAAGTTGCTGTCGGCTGGCTGTTAGGTATGCTGACATTAGCAGCTGAAATCTATTTGACAAATTAGAAGAGTAGAGATAATTCTCTTCCAAATTTCCCGAAAAGTGTTTCTATATGAAAGTTTTTCGGGAAATATTTTTTGTTTTTACTGGAAATTGATTATCTTTGCAGCTACGAACTCTAAAACTAATAACTTTATATAAAAAATACAAATAAGCTTATGTCACAAATTAACGGACGCATTTCCCAGATAATCGGTCCGGTTATCGACGTATTCTTTGATACCAAGGGACAAGATGCTGAGCAAGTGCTGCCAAAGATTCACGAGGCATTACGCATTGACCGTGGCAACGGGACGGAGCTCATCGTTGAGGTGCAGCAGCACATCGGCGAAGATACGGTACGTTGTGTAGCTATGGACAATACCGACGGACTGCAGCGTGGACTGGAGGCAATCCCCCTGGGCTCTCCTATCCTGATGCCCTCGGGCGACCAGATTAAGGGTCGTATGCTGAACGTTATCGGTCAGCCTATCGACGGTATGAAACAGCTTGACATGCAGGGAGCCTATCCCATTCACCGTGAAGCTCCGACATTCGAGGAACTTTCTACAAAGAAAGAAATCCTGGCAACGGGCATCAAGGTGATTGACCTGCTGGAGCCGTACATGAAAGGTGGTAAAATCGGACTCTTCGGTGGCGCCGGTGTAGGCAAGACGGTGCTCATTATGGAGCTGATTAACAACATTGCCAAGGGCCATAACGGTTTTTCCGTTTTTGCCGGTGTCGGCGAACGTACCCGTGAGGGTAACGACCTGATTCGTGAGATGATAGAATCCGGCGTTATCCGCTACGGCGAGAAATTCAGAAAGGCTATGGATGAGGGCAAGTGGGATCTCTCGCTTGTTGACCCTGAAGAACTGAAGAAGAGTCAGGCCACCTTGGTCTATGGACAGATGAACGAGCCGCCCGGTGCACGTGCCAGCGTCGCCTTGTCGGGTCTGACCGTGGCCGAAGGCTTCCGTGATGGTGGAGGTAAGGATGGCGGTGCTGCTGATATCTTGTTCTTCATTGACAATATCTTCCGCTTTACTCAGGCAGGTTCCGAGGTGTCAGCGCTTCTGGGACGTATGCCGTCAGCCGTAGGCTACCAGCCGACGCTTGCCTCAGAGATGGGCGCAATGCAGGAGCGTATCACATCAACGAAGAAAGGTTCTATCACGTCCGTACAGGCTGTCTATGTGCCTGCCGACGACTTGACCGACCCGGCACCTGCCACTACGTTTACCCACTTGGATGCTACAACGGTGCTCGACCGTAAGATTGCCGAGCTGGGTATCTATCCTGCTGTTGACCCGCTGGGATCTACTTCGCGTATCCTCGACCCGCTCATCGTGGGCCGCGACCACTATGACTGTGCACAGCGTGTGAAGGAAATCCTGCAGCGCTACAAGGAGCTTCAGGACATCATCGCCATTCTCGGTATGGACGAGCTCTCCGACGAGGACAAGCTGACCGTGAACCGTGCCCGCCGTGTGCAGCGTTTCCTCAGTCAGCCGTTCTCTGTTGCTGAGCAGTTTACCGGTCTGCCTGGTGTCATGGTGCCCATTGAGGATACTATTAAGGGCTTTAACGCCATTCTTGACGGTGAGGTCGATGACCTGCCTGAGCAGGCATTCCTGAATGTCGGTACTATTGACGACGCAAAGGAGAAGGCCAAGAGACTGATGGAGGCTGCAAAGGGGTAATGGAATTTACAATTTGGCGATTTACAATTTGTAATTGATTTCTCAATTCCGTTGATTTCTCAATTCCGTATAATATATACGATGTAAATTGTAAAATATCCAAATTGTCAAATAAATCGTAAATTGTAAATATGTAAATCGTAAATTGTCAAGATGTTAAAACTGAAGATAGTTTCCCCTGAACGCATTGAGTTCTCTGGCGAAGTGGAACGCGTCAAGGTGCCTGGAACACAGGGCAACTTCGAAATTCTTACTGACCACGCACCCATTATTTCCACTTTGCAGAAAGGAGTGGTGGAGTATGGCAATGAGAAGCTCGAAATACTTGGCGGTTTCGTGTCCGTGCAGAAAAACGAGGTGTCCATCTGCGTAGAAAAAGAAGAACCGGTAGAGTCGTAACGGCACAGAAGACGATGCTCTATGTCGATGCTGTCCGTTTTCCTGCTTGCTCTTTTCTTTACGCTGCTGGGACTGGCCTACATCAAGGGGTACGACATGGTAAAAGCCCGTTCTGCCCAGAATCTGGCCCGTTTCTATCTCGTAATGGCAGCCATACGCATGGTGCTTGTGGCAACTGCTGCATTCCTTTGCGTAGTGCTGACTCCAAACAGAGAAGATGCCATCCCGCTGGTTGTGACACTCATAGTCATGTATGCCATCATGATGGTAGTAACACTTATATTGAGACATTAAAATAAAAAATGAATAGAAATCACATCAAACGACTGCTCTGTATGACACTGCTGCTCCTGGCTGTGTTGCCCGCGATGATGGCACAGGGTTTTTCTGCCAAGGAGGTGGTGCTTGAGCATATCAAGGACTCTCACGAATGGCACATCACTGGCGAAGGTGAAAATAGCATCGCCATACCGTTGCCCGTCATCGTGAACAGCTCTACAGGCTGGCATGTGTTCAGTTCGTCCCGTTTTGAGCACCATGCCGGTGCTGACGGACTACGTCATGTGAAGGCTGATGCTCCGGCCGATATTCAAAGTCTGGGCATTGCCACCGAGGGTGATTATGCAGGCAAGATTGTCGAGAATGGCGAGCCCGTTATCGACCTGTCTATCACAAAGACTGTTGCCGTGATGTTCATCAATGTTGCCCTGCTGTTGTGCTGCATTCTCTTCAGTGCCCGCTGGTACAAGAAGCGCCAGGCCAGCGATGCTGCTCCAGGCGGCTTCGTGGGTTTTATAGAGATGCTGGTCATGTATGTTGTCGATGATATTATCAAGCCTGGCGTCGGCAAGGGATACGAGAAATATGTTCCCTACCTGCTGACCTGTTTCTTCTTCATATTTACCTGTAATGTGATGGGCTTGATACCATTCCCGCCAGGTTCCGGAAACGTAACGGGAAACATTGCCGTGACATTCTTTTTGGCCCTTTGCACATTTATTATTGTGCAGTTCTCCGGCAGCAAGCATTATTGGAAGGAGATCTTCTGGCCCGAGGTTCCCCTGTTGTTGAAGGCTCCCGTTCCATTGATGCCCGTCATTGAGTTCGTGGGAATCTTTACCAAGCCGTTCGCCCTGATGATCCGACTCTTTGCCAACATGATGGCCGGACACGCCATTGCCGTCGCTATGCCCTGTATTATATTCCTCGTGGCAACGATGAGCGCCGGTGTGTTCTACAGCATGAGTGCCGTGAGCGTCATCATGGCCATCTTCATGATGTGCCTGGAATGTCTGGTATGCTTTATCCAGGCCATGGTGTTCACGCTGCTTTCGTCCGTCTTCATCGGCATGGCCCGTGCCGTGCCCGAGGGACATGAGTAGAATGATAAAATGAAAGCGTTAAGAGATTAGGAATTATAAAATTAAATATTAACAATTAAAACATTATTAAAGTTATGATTACAACATTATTAGCAATCGAAGGTGTTGCAAAGTTAGGCGCAGCAGTAGGTGCAGGTCTTGCAGCTATCGGCGCAGGTATTGGTATTGGTAAGATTGGCGGTTCTGCAATGGATGCTATGGCCCGCCAGCCGGAAGTAATCAGCAAGCTGATGACCAACATGATTATCGCTGCCGCCCTGATTGAGGGTGTTGCCCTGTTCGCTGCAGTTATTGCATTCATGTGTCTCTAATCGCAATTGACAATTGGACAAACCGGACAATTGTACGATTCCTGCGTAAAAAGTGAAATTGTAAAATAGTGAAATTGTAACATTCAGTTTATGGATTTATTGATTCCAAATACTGGCCTGCTATTCTGGATGTCACTGACATTCCTCGTAGTGCTGTTCATCTTGTGGAAGTGGGGCTTCCCAGTCATTGTCAATATGGTGGCTGAGCGTAAGGCTTTCATTGATGAATCGCTGCGCAATGCCCGTGAAGCCAATGAGAAGCTGGCCAATATTCAGAAAGAAAGTGAATCCGTCATGCGAGAGGCGCGCGAAAAGCAGGCCCAGATACTCAAGGAGGCTGCCGAGACACGTGATGCCATTGTAGAGAAAGCTCAGGAGAAAGCCCGTGCAGAGGGTGCCCGCCTGCTGGAAGATGCCCGTGTGGCCATTGAGCAGGAAAAGAAGGCCGCCATTGCCGACATCCGCAAGCAAGTAGCTACGCTTAGTGTCGAGATTGCCGAGAAGGTGCTTCGTGAGAACCTGAAGGACGACAAGGCACAGATGGATTTGATTGACCGTATGCTGGATGAAGTTTCTTCTAACGATAAGTAAGTGCGTATGGATATAGGAGTAATATCGGTCAGGTATGCGCGGGCACTGCTCAAGAGTGCCGTCGATGCCCATCTCGAAGATGCGGTATATGCTGAGATGCAGTCTGTTGCCAAGAGCTACATCGAGGTGCCACAGCTGAGACAGACGATAGATAATCCCATGCTCTCGAAGGAAGACAAGGAGCGCTTGCTGCTGACGGCCGTCGGCACCAAACCTTCTGCGTTAGTCAAGACCTTCATAGCCCTTGTGCTGAAGGAAGACCGCGAGAACGTGATGCAATTCATCGCCAATTCGTATATCACGCTGTATCGCCAACAGAAGAATATCATCCGTGGAAAACTCACTACCGCCGCCCGTGTCAGTGCCCAGACAGAGCAGAAGATGCGTCAGATGGTAGAGAGTAAAACTAATGGAACTGTGGAGTTTGAGACCGAGGTGAACCCCGACATCATCGGCGGTTTTATTTTGGAGTACGACACGTATCGCATGGATGCGAGCGTCAAGACCCAGCTGAATGCCATACTTACACAGCTAAGGAAATAATTATGCATCAAGCATTAAGAATTAAGTATTAGAATTTATGTCAGATAAGATTAAACCAAGCGAAGTATCCCAGGTTCTTTTAGAACAGTTGCAGGGTATTAGCAATGCTGAGAAGTTCGACGAGGTGGGCACCGTGCTGACCGTCGGCGACGGCGTAGCCCGCATCTACGGACTGCGCAATGCAGAGGCTAACGAACTGCTGGAGTTCGAAAATGGCACCATGGCCATTGTGATGAACCTTGAGGAAGACAATGTCGGTTGTGTGCTGCTGGGTTCATCGTCAGGAATCAAGGAGGGCATGGTGGTCAAGCGCACCAAGCGCATTGCCTCCATCCGCGTCAACGACAACATGCTCGGCCGCGTCATCAACCCTTTAGGTGAGGCCATCGACGGTAAGGGCGACATCGACCTGACCGACTCGTTCGAGATGCCCCTCGACCGCAAGGCCCCTGGCGTTATCTACCGCCAGCCAGTGAAGGAGCCGTTGCAGACCGGTCTGAAGGCTGTCGATTCAATGATTCCCATCGGCCGCGGTCAGCGTGAGCTCATCATTGGCGACCGCCAGACGGGTAAGACCGCCATCGCCGTCGATACCATCATCAACCAGAAAAGTTTCTACGAGGCAGGGAAACCCGTCTATTGTATCTATGTAGCTATTGGCCAGAAAGCCAGTACCGTTGCCACCCTCGTCTCCACCCTGCAGGAGCACGGAGCCATGCCCTATACCATCGTGGTGGCCGCTACGGCTGCTGACCCTGCCGCCATGCAGTACTATGCGCCCTTTGCCGGAGCCGCCATCGGCGAGTATTTCCGCGACCGTGGCCTTGCCGCCCTCGTGGTCTATGACGACCTCTCGAAACAGGCTGTTGCCTACCGCGAGGTGTCGCTCATTCTGCGCCGTCCTTCCGGTCGTGAGGCATACCCCGGCGACGTGTTCTACCTGCACAGCCGTCTCTTGGAGCGTGCTGCCAAGATGAACGAACAGCAGGAAGTGGCTGAGCAGATGAACGACCTGCCTGCATGCATGAAGGGACACGTCAAGGGTGGTGGTTCGCTGACTGCACTGCCCATCATTGAGACACAGGCAGGCGACGTGTCGGCCTACATTCCCACGAACGTCATATCCATTACCGACGGACAGATATTCCTGGAGAGCGACCTCTTCAACCAAGGTTTCCGTCCTGCCATCAACGTCGGTATCTCCGTGAGCCGTGTGGGCGGTTCGGCACAAATCAAGTCCATGAAGAAGGTGGCCGGAACGTTGAAGATTGACCAGGCCCAGTATCGTGAGCTCGAAGCCTTCTCCAAGTTCTCCAGCGACATGGATGCCGTAACGGCCATGACGCTCGACCGCGGACGAAAGAACAACCAGTTGCTCATTCAGCCGCAGTACAGTCCCATGCCCGTCGGCGAGCAGATAGCCATTCTCTATTGTGGTGTCCACGGACTCATGCGCGACGTGCCCATCAGCGACGTGCGCCAGTGTCAGGACCAGTTCCTCGACAAATTGCGTACTGCCGCCCCTGAAGTCATTGAGACACTGGCCAGCGGAAAGATTGATGACGAAGTGACGGGCAAGATAGAGTCCATCATGGCCGATATTGCCGGAACGTATAAAGCCTGATAGCCTATGCCAAGCCTGAAAGAAATAAAAGGCCGCATTGCCTCGGTCAACAGTACACGAAAGATTACCTCTGCCATGAAGATGGTGGCTTCCTCGAAGCTGCACCATGCGCAGGTGGCCATCCAGAACATGCTGCCTTACGAGACCATGCTCGAGCATATTCTCAAATCATTCTTGGCAGCCGAAGCAGAGGCACAGACCATCTACGACCAGCAGCGGCCCGTCAGGCGCGTAGCTCTGGTAGTCTTTTCCAGCAACTCCTCGCTGTGTGGCGGTTTCAACTCCAACGTCATCAAACTCATGCAGCAGACGGTCAACGCCTATGCCGGACAGCTCGGTCAGGAAAACGTAGAGGTTTATCCCATTGGCCGTAAGGTGGCCGAGAAGGCACAGAAACTGGGATACATCGTGCGTGGCGAACGGTCTGACATCGTTGACAAGCCCAACGTGCGCCAGTGCATTGACCTGGCCGTTGAGTTAGGAACACGTTTTGCCGACGGTGAGATTGACAAAGTTGAAATACTCTACCACCACTTCAAGAGCGCCGGTTCACAAATACTCACCCGTAAGGTGTTCCTGCCCATCGACTTGGAAAGCGAACTCGGACGTGACCACGAGCGTGACCTCACCTCCGTGCTGGCCACCAAGGAGAGTCAGGAGTACCTGAAGCGAAACAGGCGCAACCGTGCCCAAAGTGAAGGCAGTCAGGAAGAGGCAGTTCCCCTGAACGACAACTTCATCGTGGAGCCTGACATGACCACCGTGCTCTCGCAGCTCATTCCGAAGATGGGGCACCTCATGCTCTACACGGCCCTGCTTGACAACGTCGCCTCCGAGCACGCTGCCCGCATGGTGGCCATGCAGACAGCCACCGACAATGCCGACGAGCTGCTGCGACAGCTTAACCTGCAGTACAACAAGTCGCGTCAGCAGGCCATCACCAGCGAGCTGCTTGACATTGTGGGAGGTTCGGTCAACAACTGATGACGGCTAAACTGATAAAAGAAAAGTGGGACTCACCTTGGGTTCCACTTTTCTTTTTACGATGTTACCAATCCTGATACTCCGTCTTGGCATCGAAACAGGGGCAGTCCTTGTGGACGTTGGGAAGGTCGTGGTGACCGAGGATGCGGGCACCGGGGTGGGCCTTCTTCAGACGGCGTAGCAGGCGTAGCAGGGCGCGTTTCTGCATGGGTGTGCGGGTGTCGTGGGGGTTGCCCTGTTCGTCCAGTCCTCCCTCGTAGCACACGCCGAGACTGTGCTGGTTGTAGCCCCGGGCGTGTGCTCCCACGAGGTTCTCGTGGCGCGTCTGGTAGGTCGTCCCGTCGCGTGTGATGTAGTAGTGGTAGCCCGTGAACCCGAACCGCTTGGCATGGTCCCTGATGAGTTGTGTCACCGGATACGGCCGGTTACTCCGCGTTGCGGAACAGTGAATCACTATAAAATTGATTGTACGCATACTACTTACAGCTCTGGATAACCATCGTTGAACTGATGGCAGTGAGAATGGTGATGACAATCTGAATGATCTGTTTCCAAGTTTCTTTCTTCATTTTCTTTTAGTTTTTTAATTGTTAAACATTTCTCCTTCAACCTCCACCTTCCACCCTCCACCAGAATAATTACGGTTCCTGCTCCGCAGGCTGCGTCATAGGCTTACCCACGCGCTTCAGCGAGGCAGCCACGTCAAGGCTCTTCGAGGTCAGTTCACCCGTGGCACGGGCACGGAACTTGACCGTCTGGATGTTTGAGCTGACGCTGAACTCCTCCTCAGAAGCCGCACCGCCCTTGGCGTTCTTGATGCCGATGGAGAAGATGGCCAGGTCGTCAATCTTCACGTTCTTTCCTTCGAGCATCAGCTCCTTCACACAGCTCACCATGTCCGTGAGCAGACCCTTGATGACACCCTTTGAGAAGGGCGTGTTGTGACTGGCCATGTGATCCGACAGCTTTTCCAGATCTACCGTCTCGTCGATGACGGGGTAGGCGTAGAGCTTACCGTAGTAGTCGGACTTCCGGTTGTTGTTCTTCTTGAGATTGTACTTAATCATAGTCAAAAAAACTGAAAAGTGAAAAACGCAGAGTGGATAAGTATGCTACCGCGCGACTTGCATCTTCATCAACTCTGTCAGAGTGTTTCTCTGATAGTGCAAAGGTACGACATTCCGGAAGGGCGATTTCCGCTTCGTGCAGCCTTGTACTGATAACGCCGCATAATGCACGATAAAGACACAAAAAAACGTAGCCAACCGGTGTGGCTACGTTTCCAGATCAATGCAGAACCTGTCTGCTATCCATTTCACGATGTGCGGCGGCAGCACCCTCATGCCCGGTTTCAAGCCCATCTGCAACAGTTCCTTGCGATAGGGCCGGCACCAGTTCATCAGCGTCCTCACCGTCACGCCCGCACACTGGGCCAATTGCTGTTTCGTCATTGCTTTCATAAACTATATACTTATGGGTTGCAAACTATATACTTAGCACACGTAAACCATATGTTTACGAGTCGTAAACGCCATACTCATGGCCGGTGGAAAAGCAGGTCCACGAGGTCGATCTTGGCGGCTTTCTGTGCGGTGGTGGCATGTTGTTCGAGGATACTGCTCACGGTGACGGGGTGACTGAACACGTCGCTGGCAGCCTCGGCCACGTCGTACCAGTCGCGGTAGGTCTGGCCGTCCTCGTCGGTGTCGGGGAAGAGGATGATGCGGTGACCAGCCAGCGGGCGCAGTTTCGCCACGTTCAGTTCGGTCTTGCCGCCCGTGGCCATCCAGACATATTCGGGCTTCACCTCCGACATAATCACCGCCGTCTTCTCCGCCTCCACCACACAGACAGTTTTTTTATCGCACACAGACCTCACAGATTCTACAGATAGTGCCTTCGGCACGAGCTGTGCATGATCTGAAGGAAAACTTTCCATTTGACCTTTAGGTCTTTCTGTGTTTTCTGTGATTTCTGTGTGACCTTTAAAAAAGCTCTGTGTGAGAAGGTGCAGTCCGAACAGGCAGTGGTCCGTGTTCCAGTCCTTCGGCAGCAGTCCGCTCTTACGCATCAGGTAGGAAGTCCAGGTGGGCTTGCGGTCGTGGTCGCGGTGACAGTCGGTACGGTAGTACATGATTTTGCCGTCGCGCAGCAGGTCGAACTCGTCTATCTGCCAGAAGATGACGCCACCGTTGCGACTGGCTCCGAGCCGGTAGCGCTGTGCCGCCCGCTGCATCTGTTCCTCCGTCAGATAGCCATTGCTGACCACCGCCCGGCAGAACTCCGACGACGTGCCCTGGCGCAGCTGCCACATCCGCCGTCCAGCCCCCCGCTGTTCATCCAGCTGCTTTCTCATTGCCTTGAACGTATGTTTGAAAACCTCTTCCATCTTCATCTTTCTGCGGTAGTCAACTTTTCCCCTTTCACTTTTCGTTTTTTCACTTTTTCACTTTTTCACTTTTTCACTTTTTCACTTTTCCCTTCCCTGAGGAAGCCCTCCCCTCATATTGGAGTCCCCCTTATAGGGGGACGGAAATATGGAGGGGGTGAGGGGCTTCAGAAGGGCTTGTCGTCCTGATAGAGTTCCGTCTGAACAGGAGCCTGTGGCCTCAGGGCATAGATGACGTGAGCCGCATGGTCATACGACTTCATGATAACCTCTCCGTTGACAGCCTGCTCCAACAGCGAGTTGTAGAACTTCCACGAACGGATGTTCGACAGTCGGCACACCTCCGAGCGCAGTTCCGCACCTGTCACCTGTTGTCGTCCGCCGATGGCATCGCTGAAGAGCCGCCGTACATCCACCTGCCACTGGTCGTGCTCGTCGTGGCAGATATAATCGGCATTCAGTTGCGGCAGCTTCTCCCTGCTGTCTCGGT
>Ga0310691_10003862_pt1 | contig 17376 bp, 13 predicted proteins | sample 176DNAGHGlowgp2_FD_203887 | JGI IMG/M metagenome (GOLD analysis project Ga0310691, IMG submission 203887) | Sheep rumen microbial communities from Palmerston North, Manawatu-Wanganui, New Zealand - 1766 DNA GHGlow gp2 (v2) (version 2) | ecosystem: Host-associated > Mammals > Digestive system >...
ATGGCGGGGGTGATTGTGTGGTCATCACTGATGGTAGCCGTGCGCACTGAGGCTATGCCGCGTATCATTTTCAGTGCCCGCTTGATGTCGGCCACGAGCGCGTTGTCTTCCAGCGTGATAATCATCTGGGGCGAATTGGGGATGGTTGTTGCCATGATAAATACGTATTTAAGTGAAAATTCGGGGGGCAAAGATAAGGCTTTTCTGTGAAAAGCAACAAAAAAATGCTCAAATATTTGCAAGAATGAAGAAAAGTGTGTTACCTTTGCAGCCAGAAAAGTAAGTCGTGAGAGGACGATGTATATGGGTAGTGCGAAGTCCCCGCCAGCATAGCATCACGTGCAAGCGTAGACCTCCTCCACGCATAAGGGGCAAAGAAATGAGGCATCCACGTGTTGGATGCCTTTTCTAATAAGAGAAGCAGAAAACAGAGGAATTTATGAAATGAAAAGGATAAAACGCAGATAAAACAACCTCAAAAAGAAGCGGATTTAGAGAAAACTGATAAAAATTGAGAACTTTTCTTGGAACTATCGGAAAGAATGCCTATCTTTGCAGCGTCAGAATGTCGTCAGAGGGCGCGAAACATTTGCTTTCATAGCAGAACTTCAAGCTGGACCTTTCTGACCACCATACGAGGACATAGCCCACAAGGTTATGTCCTCAACTTTTCTATCACCTCATTGATGATTTGTCTGATGGTCTCCTTGTCTGGCGCCGAATAAGCATCTGACTTCACCACAACATTATGCAGCCAAAGGTGCAAAGAGAAAGAGTGCGGTGCCGACTGCTATTGCAGAAGCACCGCCTCCTGTTTTCTGTGCCTATTCTTTTGGGGTTAGAGAGAAGGCATTGAGACCTGCCTGCTGTCTAAACCCATCGAATTCGATGGGATTAAAACTTGGATTGTGTAATTGCTCCCATACACCAAGGTATTCATAGGCCTATTTTCACTCCCACTCTATCGTTGCGGGTGGTTTTGAGGAGACATCGTAGCATACGCGGTTGACGCCGCGGACGTGGTTTATGATGTCGTTGGAGACGCGGGCAAGGAAGTCGTAAGGGAGCTGGGCCCAGTCGGCTGTCATGGCGTCGGTGCTGGTTACGGCACGCAGGGCAACGGGATGCTCGTATGTTCGCTCGTCACCCATAACGCCGACGCTGCGGACAGAGGCCAGAAGGATGGCTCCGGCCTGCCAAATCTGGTCGTAGAGGGAAACTTCAATCTCTGATTGAACATTGACCGTTGAACATTGACCATTGGAGGTTGATTGACCATTAAACATTGAACATTGACCATTGGTGGTTGATTGAACATTGACCATTGAGGGTTGATCATTGACCATTGAGGCGGGAACGCCGGCTGCGAGGACGCGACGGGCTTCTTCGCCGCTGAGACGCACCTTGTATTCGCGGAGGCCGCGGATGAAGATGTCGTCGGCTTCCTGGAGGATGCGGACACGCTCGGGGGTTATCTCTCCGAGGATGCGGACGGCGAGGCCAGGACCGGGGAACGGATGGCGTGTGATGAGATGTTCCGGCATACCGAGCTCACGTCCGACGCGGCGCACCTCGTCCTTGAAGAGCCAGCGGAGGGGCTCGCATAACTGCAGGTTCATCTCTTTGGGCAGTCCGCCAACGTTGTGGTGGCTCTTAATGGTCTTACCGGTGATGTTCAGGCTCTCGATGCGGTCGGGATAGATGGTGCCCTGGGCAAGCCAACGACAGGGAGAGTTGACAGTTGACGGCCCCCCTGCCCCCCGGAGGGGGGAGTTTACGATGGCTTTGGCCTGTTCGTTGAACACTTCCACGAAGTCGCGACCGATGATCTTTCGTTTCTGCTCGGGATCGGTGACTCCGGCGAGATCTGCAAAGAACTTGGCAGAGGCATCCACTCCGACGACATTGAGGCCGAGGCACTCGTAGTCGCGCAGTACATCCTCGAACTCGTTCTTGCGCAACATTCCGTGGTTCACGAATATGCAGGTGAGCTGATGGCCTACTGCGCGGTTGAGCAGCACGGCTGCCACAGAGGAATCGACTCCGCCGGAGAGACCAAGAATGACGCGGTCGGAGCCAATCTGCTCGCGCAACTCAGCTACGGTCTGTTCAATGAAATTGGCTGAGCTCCAGTCCTGCTTGCCTCCGCAGATATCCACGACGAAGTTACGCAGAAGGAGCGTTCCCTCGGTAGAGTGGAACACTTCCGGATGGAACTGCACGCCCCAGACAGGTTCGTTGTCTGCGCGATATGCCGCAAAACGAACGGTGTCTGTGGAGGCGAGCACATGGAAGCCGTCGGGGATGGCGGTGATGGTGTCGCCATGGCTCATCCAAACCTGCGAGTTGGGTGAGAAGCCCTTGAAGAGCGGGTCGGAGGTGTCGATGGTTGCGAGGTTGGCCCGTCCGTACTCACGTGAAGGGGCCGGTTCTACACGTCCCCCGAGCACGTGACTGATGTACTGGGCACCATAGCAGATGCCGAGTATGGGATAGCGTCCACGGATCTGTGCGAGGTCCACCTTGAAGGCCTCTGGGTCATAGACGCTGAAGGGCGAACCGCTCAAGATGACTCCGATGACGTCTGGGTCGTCGGCAGGCATCTTGTTGTACGGCAGAATCTCGCAGAATGTGTCGAGTTCTCGCAGGCGTCGGCCTATGAGCTGCGTGGTCTGAGAACCAAAGTCCAGGATAATTACTTTCTGCATAAGGTTATTTTATGATTTAAAGACCCACCCCCAGCCCCTCCCGTAATGGAGGGGAGACCTGCGGGGTGCAAATTATTTACTATTTGACGATTTCTTGAAGTGTCAAGCGCGTAGCGAGTCCAATTTACGATTTATTTACTATTTATATATTTTGTGATTTGGCGTCCGCTTTACCCTTTATCCCCCGCTGGGGGATTATAGGGGGCTTATTGTTGACAGGAATCGCTCTGCTTCCTGAAGGGCTTCCACCTTGCCGACATCGAGGAGTTGGAGGTTGGACTGCGGGTAGCATACTATGGGGTGGTCGGCACAGATGTTCAGGTAGAAGTCGATGATAGAGAAGCGGTCGGGCCAATCGAACATGAGCGGGAAGAGGGATGTGGACATAAGATGTATGCCGGCAAAGGCATAACGGCGACAGTCCAAGGGATTCAGATTGGGATAAGGAGAGCGCAACTCGCCCGTAGCTGTGTTTGTCCATCCGACGAGACGGTTCTCATGACTGAACAGGAGGTAGCGGGTGGTCTGACGCCGGCTTACTACCAGCACAGCCTCGGCCTTCGGGTCTGCCTCGGTGTAAAACTGCTGCAAATCGAGGTTGCTCAGGATATCCACGTTGTGAATGAGGAAACGCTCGTCATTGGCCCCAGGCTTGGGTTTCAGCAGAGGAATTGCATGACGGATGCCGCCGCCCGTCTCCAGAAGCAGATTACTCTCGTCGGAGAAGCTTATGTTCACGCCGAAGGAGTTGTTCTGCGCGATGAAGCGAACGATCTGCGCCGCAAAATGATGAACGTTGATTACGATGTCGGTGATGCCAGCCGCCTTCAGCCGCTGGATAAGCAGTTCGAGCAACGGAACTCCGCCGACCGGCACAAGCGCCTTTGGCATATTGTCTGTTATCGGTGCGAGGCGTGTGCCAAGCCCCGCGGCAAATATCATAGCTTTCATCGAGTTAATTTACGATTTGACGATTTACTATTTACGATTTAGGCTGCGCGATGCTTTGTTTTTGAACACGGATTGCTCGGATTAAACGGATTTCTCTTTTCCGTGTGCATCTGTGTTATCCGTGTTCGTTAATTGATTGCAGCCAGCTTAATGGTCAATGTTCAATGTTCAATTCTTTAAGGGTTGACTTCCTACCCTTTTTCTTTTTTGTTGTGCTGCCGGGGTTCATCTCGGCCTTGGCCTTGGAATCCCAGTAGGCAGAGAGACTGAAGCCTTTGAGACAGCCGAAGAAGATGTCCATCTTGGTCTGACAGTCCTCGCGCAGGATGGCGTATTCGCGTTGCAGCACCTCGCGCCGTTGTTTGTTGTCAATCTCCGGCGGCTGCTCTTCGAGAAAAGAGCCAAGCAGACGTGCAGTCTCCTTGCAGTAATAGACTATGCCCTTGCTGATGCGTTCCTGCAACAGCGGGTTCTCCTCGTATGTAGGTGCGGCCTGCATAAGACGCCGTATCTGCCCCTGGAAGCGGAGACCTACGGAATAGAGTTTCTCATCTACCTCCTGCGTTGTCATTGCTGTTGCCTCGGCATATTCGGGGAACCGGCGTCCGAGATATTCGGCGGTGAAGCGTGTGTAGCTGCGCAGTCGGAGGCTTATGGCCGTGAAGTCGAACATAGAGCAGAGTATATCCTCGACAAAGGCGCGGCGGTCTTTTGCAAAAGTGTCGTCCGTAGGCATACGCTGCTCCGCCTCATTGGTGAAACGGGTGACGCAGGGGTCTGTGGAAATCACCGACGCGGGTATTGGTGACGAGAGTACCAGTCCGTCAAGAGTGCGGCAACGGGAGAGAGCTACATAGACCTGCCCGTGGCTGAAGGCCCGTCCGGCGTCGATGATAGCGTGGTCGAAGGTGAGGCCCTGGCTCTTGTGTATCGTTATAGCCCAGGCGAGCCGCAGGGGAATCTGGGAGAAAGTGCCGATAATCTCCTCGCGAATCTCTCCGGTGGTGGCGTGTGTGGTGTAGCGTGTGTTCTGCCAGCTCACCTGCCCCACCTCAATCTTCTGTTCGCCGCAGACGACGGTAACCGTACGACTGGTCAGATGCAGCACTCGGCCGATCTTGCCGTTGTAGTAGCGCTTGTCCGCAGAAGGGTCGTTCTTGCAGAACATCACCTGCGCCCCGACCTTCAGCGTGAGCCGCACGTCGTTGGGATAGCTCAGCTCCGGAAATTCGCCCGAGACATCAGCCTCGTAGGTGAAAGGCTGCGAGGAGAGGGCATCCATGTGCCGCCCGTTCAGATGGTCTGCCTGATAGTTGTGTGTGACCAGAGTAATCCAGTCGCTGCCTTCGGGCGCCTGGAAACGGGGCTGGAAGCGTGAGTTCAGCAGGTTCAGGCTGTTGACATCCACCCGGCCGTCGCGGACTCGGTTGAGCAGGTCTATGAAGTGCGCATCCTCCTGTCGATATACTTTCTTCAGTTCGATGCATACGAAGTCCGTTCGCATCAGTTCGTGTGAGGAGAAGAAATAGGGGGAGTCGTAGAACTGCTGCAGAATCTGCCACTCCTCGGCCGTTGCCACGGGAGCCAACTGACGCAGGTCGCCGATGAGCAGCAGCTGTACTCCGCCAAAGGGCTTGTCGTTACGGCGGTGGCGGCGAAGCACCTCGCCCACGGCATCGAGCAGGTCGCCACGAACCATGGATATCTCGTCGATGACAATCATGTCCAGGGAACGGATGATGCCGAGCTTCTGTTTGCTGAACGAATAGCGGTTCTTGGAGTCGCGGCCTGTGGTCATGTGTCCCTCGGGAAGATACAGTCCGGGGGCTATCTGGAAGAAGGAATGGATTGTGCTGCCGCCGGCGTTTATCGCAGCCACACCCGTGGGGGCGACCACGATAACACGTTTGCGTGAGGTCGCAATCAGCTCCTTCAGGAAAGTGGTCTTCCCTGTTCCCGCCTTTCCAGTGAGGAAAATGTTGCGGTTGGTGTAGAGCGCATAATTGCGAACTAAATCCAGTTCCTGATTAGTCATCATTCAGTATAGAAATTTATCAGACGGCGCAGAGCCCGCTGGCATACGGGGCAGAACTCCTTCACTTCGTTTATTTTCATGCGGCACTCCTGAGTAGGGCGATAGACGCCACGCTTCTGGTATCCCCCACCCTCATAGACTCCGACCTTAGTGGTCAGGTTCTTTCCGTCGGGACGTGTAGGTATCTTGGTGCCTTTGGGCAGCATATCCTTCCATTTCGACTCGAAATTGACCAGAGTGGTCAGGTTGGGTTCCCAAGGCTCGGTGTCGGCGGGATAGAGCGTCTCCTCCTGACTGTCGTAGTCGTATTCGTCGGCAAGTCCTCCGAACGAGTGCCCGAACTCGTGGACAATCACTTCGAGCTTGGAACGCGGACTGTGGCCAGACGACATATTATAAGAGTTATAGATGCCGCCGCCTCCGTATTCGGTGGTGTTGGCAAGGATGATGAAGTGCTCGCAGGGGATGCCGGTGACGAGGTCGTAGAGCCGTTGCAGATGGAGTGTGGTGAGGTAACGGTCCATGTAGAAGGTGTCGAAGCTGGAGTGCAGCGGCGTATCCTTCCAAATGCCGAGACGCGGAATACTCACCCCGCTTTCGGCCGATGGCGGCATCACGGCAATCCAGTTGAAGCGGTCGCGCAGCGAGGCGTATGGCTCGTGGGCCAGAATAGCCTGAATGCTGCTGTCGCAGAGAGCGAGGAAACGTGGCATCTCTTCGGAGGTATAGCCCTCAGCCACAAAACAGACATCAATCTTATTGCGCGAGTCGCCGTTGCGAAGCAGGTATTTCCACGGGGTCTGCTTCTCGCGGCTGCGGTCGCGGATGAGGATATCCTTGGGGCTCACACGGTGGCGCAGCACAGCCTGCGGCTTCTGATGAGTGTCGCGCAAGCAGCACTCTACAACGACTTCACGCTTCGGCATCGGGATAAAGAAGGTGTTCTCGAAAGACTTCTCCAACCGCGTTGCCTCTTCCGTAGCCTGCCACTCCTGGAACAGAGTGGAGAAAGGATGCCGGTAGAGCGTGTCGCCGGTGGCGGCGTCTGTGACGGTAATCTGTCCGTTGCCCAGAAGCGGCAGTTCGGGCAAATGGTTTCTCCGCCCGTACCAGCCTGCCGTCTTCGAGAGTTCTCCCACGGCGATATGCTGGGTGTGGCTGGTGCCGCTGAATATGTAGTCGATGCGCAATGTTGAGTCGGTGAAATGCTCACCGAACGTCACCGCCCTGACCACGCATGCAGCTGTCAGGAGAATTGCTAATAGAATAATTCTTTTCATAAAAGACCCACCCCCTGCCCCTCCCGTAATGGAGGGGAGACCTGTGGGGTGCAAGTTTTACATTTAATATTTTACATTCAATATAGATTGCGGCCCGACGTAATAACGGTTTAACGGTATAACGTAATAACGTCATAAAAAGGGCCGCGCTTTTACTTTTTAATTTTTCCTTTTTACTTTAATTCAAGTTTCGCATTTGCTCAACATCCTTGTAGTTAAGAAGTTAAGAAGTTATCGCTTCACTCGCCCTACGGGCTGTAGTTAAGCCGTTACTCTTGCGGCTGATGTTACACTCTTCGACATTTGGCTTAACTTCTTTAACTTCTGACTACTTAACTACTTCAGAAAGTTGTGTTACTTTAATTATATTATTCTCAGCGAACCGCTCTTCTCTGCTTTCATGAACGGGACGTAGCCGATGTAGGCATCGAAGCTGGCGTTCATCCGGACGTTGATGGTTGTTGAGGCGCAGTTCTCCGGCACAAGGAATTTCACGCTGGGGTCGCTGTCGTCCAGACCATCGTAGTTGGTGTGCTTACGGATCTGTACGGTGGTGTCCTTGGCTACCATGTTCTTGTCTAAATAGGCATAGGAGATGTTCCACACATAGTCCGTACCGGCAAGTCCATGGCCTTTGGACGACTGGATTACGGTGGCTGTTACGGAGTCTCCAACGTGGGCCGTGGCGGGGTCGAAAGTCATCCGTTCATAAACGGGGGCGTAGCTGTCCTCAGCCTTTTCAGAGCAGGCTGCAAGCAGCAGCGCGGTAACAAATAGAGAAAATACAACAAATTGTTTCATTGCGAGTTATAATGTTACGTTAAATTCTTTCTTTAATGTGCTATATAGTCGTTGAATGGGCAAACCCATCACGTTGAAGTAAGAGCCTTCGAGACGTGTGACGCCGATATATCCTATCCACTCCTGAACGCCGTAGGCTCCAGCCTTGTCCATAGGTTTATAGTGGCTGACATAGTATCTGATCTCGGTTTCATCAAGAGCGGCAAAGGTCACATCCGAACGGCATTGGAAAGAGACCTGCCTGTCGGTGGTGGTAAGGGTGACGCCCGTGAACACCTGATGAGTCTTGCCAGATAACAACCGCAGCATACGGCAGGCATCCTCGGCATCTGCTGGTTTCCCGAGCACCTGCCCGTCAACCCACACTATTGTGTCGGCAGTAACGAGCAGCTCGTCCGGCTCAAGTGAGGTGCGGTAGGCCTCTGCCTTCGCGCGCGAGATATAAAGAGGTATATCCCCCTCGCGCAGTTCGGCGGGACAAGTCTCGTCGATACCGGGCAGCACCCTCACCTCGAAGGGCAGTCCCAGTCCTGCCAGCAGTTCTTTTCGGCGCGGGCTGTTTGAAGCTAATATCAGTTTTACCATCCGAATGCTTTTTTATCTGACATCCATTTGCCCTGAGCGCGAAGCACCTGTTCCAGGATGTCGCGCACACAGCCGTAGCCTCCGGCCTTATGGGATGTATATACGGAAATGTCCTTTATTTCGGGGGCTGCATCCGAGGGGCATACGGGACAGCCGACCAGCCGCATCAGCTCGTAGTCGGGGATATCGTCGCCCATATACAGCACCTCATCGTCCTGTAAGTCGTATTTCGCCTTGAACTCTTCGTAAGTCTTTGTCTTATACGAGCACGAGAGGTAAATATCATTCAGACCGAGATATTCGTAGCGGCGGCGTATGCTCTCTGAGCGTGCTCCGGAGATTATTGCCACGTGCAGCCCCATCATAACGGCCAGACGCAGAGCGTAGCCGTCCTTGATGTTCGCAGAGCGCTGCGGTTCGCCGTCAGGCCCCTGCGGAATCGTCTCCGCACTCAGCACCCCATCGACATCGAATATGAGTGCGCGCAGTCGTTTCAGGTCGTAGTTTATCATATATTATTAATAGTAGTTGTTTGGACGATGCTTTCACTCATCGTCCGGTATATCTCTGCGAGAAGAGGGTTGCCACTCCCCTCGCCTATCTTGTCTAACAGAGCGGCCTGGGCCTGCATCACATTGGTGTCATGGCGTGCGGCCGGGCCTGTCTGGGCTAAGCTCGGAGGCAGTTCGCGGAGTTTCGTCACAGTCTCCTCTACGAGCGGCAGCAGCACATCGAACTTCACTCCCGCCGTCTCCAGCACCTGTCCGGCAAGTGTGCAGCAATGGTTTGTGAAATTGCAGGCAAAGACAGCCGCGAGATGCAGCAGTCGGCGCCCTTCGCTGTTGAGCCGATGCACATTTTCCTTCCTGGTCAACAGTTCGCAGATCTCCACGAGCTTCTGCTCTACCATTGCGTTTTGTGCCTCCACGAAGCAATGGACACGGGTGAAATCCACCCTACGCTCCATAGAGAAGGTCTGCAGGGGATAGAGCACTCCGTCGGCCAAGTCGCCTGGCATCGAACCGGCTGTGTGGACGATTGGGGCCAAAACCAACGGGCGCAGAGAGTCGATGACACTCTCAAGGACTGCATCCCTCACCGCAACTATCACGATGTCTATGGCGGGGTTGATGGCAGAGAAGTCCCCGCTCACAGCCTCGGCTCCTACCGCTTCCGCCAAGCGCTTGGCAGAAGCCTCCGTGCGGCTCCACACCTGCACAATGCGGCAACCGGCCTCCGACAGAGCGGGAGCCAGAGAAGAAGCCACGCGGCCAGCACCAATCACCGTTATTCGCAACACTTTATTTTACGATTTAAAGATTTTCGATTTTTCGATTTAATTTGTGAATAGTCCCAGATGCACCTTCTCCCAGAGCAGACGGTCTTCGTTGAAGGGTTTGCGCTCCATACCCTTATGTCCTACGGCGATAATGCTTAGGACACGAAGCGGTTCGGGGATAGCCAAGAGGTCTCGGACGATGGTGTCAGCCGGAATGCCGTCGGGAGTGAAACGCTCGCGCACCTGAATCCAGCAGGCGCCGAGTCCCAAGTCCTCTGCCTGATAGAGCAAGACGGTGGAGGCCACCGAAGCATCCTCTATCCACACATCGCTCTCAGACGGATCGCCCACGACTACAATGGCCAGGGGAGCACCGGCAAGGAAGTCCGAGCCCACGGTTTTGCAATGGGAGAGAGCCTCGAGCATCTGCTCGTCATCTACAATAACGAAATGCCACGCATGTTTGCCTTTGCTTGAAGGCGACATCAGCGCGCTGCGCAACAACGTGGCCACCTGGTCAGAAGTGAGCAACTCATCGGTGAATTTGCGCATTGAGCGCCTTGTTTTTACTATTTCGGAGAAATTTTCCATAGGGTTACGGTTTATTTTTGCCGCAAAATAACATAAATTTAACGAGAACTCAAAATTCATTGCCTATTAATTAAGATTTCTGAAGAAAAATCACTTACTTTGCAACGCAATCGCACGCAACCGACTGCTCGCTTATCACTATGAGAAATATCCTTTTTCTAAGCATCAGACGCCTTTTGGCCGTATGTATTGCTCTAATAGCCACGGCATTACCATTGTCCGTCATGGCTCAGAGGATGCGTACAGGCGTCCCCACCGACAGCATACGCCTCTCCGACCCGTTCATATTGGCCGACACGCTCACGCATACCTATTATATGACAGGAACGGGAGGAATGCTCTGGACTTCGAAAGATCTGCGCACGTGGGACGGTCCTCGCCGCGTTGTGGAGACAGACTCCGCTACGTGGATGGGTCGGAGACCACAAATCTGGGCAGCCGAGATTCACGAGTTCGGCGGGAAATACTATTATTTCGCCACTTTCACCAACAACGCCGTGACGATAGACAATGTCGATGGCCGCAGGGTGCCACGACGCGCCTGCCACGTGCTCGTGAGCGATAAGCCAGAAGGCCCCTACAGGCCCTACGGACAGCCGGTGTACCTGCCGCAGCACATGGCGACCCTCGATGCCACCCTTTGGATTGAGGAGGACGGCACCCCGTATATGGTCTATTGCCACGAGTGGCTGCAGAACAACGACGGAACCGTGGAAGCCATCAAGATGACGCCCAATCTGGACGGAACTATCGGCAACGGACATATACTCTTCCGCGCCAGCGACTCCCCCTGGAGCCGCGAGGCCGACGACGACACCACAGCCACACACCACCGTTTCTTTCACAGAGACGGAAGCGGGCCGTATGTGGTTGACAGCACAGTAACGACAGACAAGAAAGGGCGCCCCGTAGTGAAGCGCCGCTGGGTTCCCAACCGCGTCACCGACGGGCCTTTCCTGTTCCGTACAAAGACAGGCAAACTGGGGATGATATGGACCAGTTGGGTCGGACGCGACTACACTATGGGCGTGGCCTATTCCAAGTCCGGCACAATTCTCGGTCCCTGGGTACAGGAACCGCGTCCGCTCACCCCCGCCAACTACGGCCACGGAATGCTTTTCCACGACTGGCGCGGCCGTCTGCTGCTCTGTCTGCACAGTCACAAAGACATCCGAGGACACTATGTGCGCACCCCTCACTTCTTCCTTATGGATGATGAGAGCGATCGCCTGCGTGTGCTCGCCAACTTCCAACCGTGATGCCATTGAACATTGACCATTGAACATTGACCATTGAACATTAACCATTGAACATTAACCATTGGGCGGCCCTGCGTTTAATCGTTTAACCGTTTAATCGAATAATCGAAGTCATTAAGACCGCTAATTAAGAATTAAGAATTATGAATTTTGAATTAAAAGAAACGCCGGTTCTGCTGCTCACCGGATACCTTGGAAGCGGCAAGACAACCTTAGTAAACCACATCCTGGCAAACAAACGTAACATCAAGTTTGCCGTGATTGTCAACGATATCGGTGAGGTGAACATCGATGCCAGTCTGATTGAGAAAGAGGGCGTCGTGGGCAAGAAAGACGAGAGCCTTGTAGCCCTGCAAAACGGGTGCATCTGCTGCACTTTGAAGATGGATCTCGTTCAGCAACTGACAGATATCATGGCAATGCGACGCTTCGATTACATCGTGATTGAAGCCAGCGGCATCTGCGAGCCCGAACCCATTGCACAGACCATCTGCTCTATACCAATGATGGGGGCACAGTTCGCACAAGACGGCATAGCCCGTCTGGACTGCATCACTACCGTCGTGGATGCCCTGCGTCTGCAGAGCGAATTCGGCTGCGGCGAAGAGCTCACCCGCAAGAACATCGACGAAGAGGATCTGGAGAACCTCGTTATTCAGCAGATTGAGTTCTGCAACATCATCTTGCTGAACAAGATTTCTGAGGTGACACCCGACGAGGCCGCCCACATTCGCCGCATTCTCCGAGCCATTCAGCCAAAGGCAAGAATCATAGAGTGCGACTATGCCGACGTGGACCTGTCGCTGCTGCTCAACACCGGACTCTTCGACTACGAAGACGTGGCCACCTCAGCCGCCTGGGTTCATGAGATAGAGCGCGAGATGACTGAAGAAGAGGAGGAAGAAGCTCACGGACATCATCATCATGACGATAACGATAACCTTAACGATAACCTTAACGATAACGATAACGATGACCATGATGACGATGATGACGAACATGAGCACGAACACCATCATCACGAACATGAACATGAACACGGACATCACCACCATCATCATCACGATGGCGGCGAGGTGGAGGAATATGGTATCAGCACATTCGTCTATTATCGCCGTCCGCCGTTCGACATCAACGAATTCGATCAGTTCGTGGCACGCAAATGGCCGCGCAACATAATCCGCGCCAAAGGCATCTGCTATTTCAGCAATAACACAGACATGAGCTACCTGTTCGAGCAGGCTGGTGTGCAGAAGAAAATACGCGAAGCCGGACTCTTCTGGGCCACCGCTCCCGAAGATGAGCTCCGCGACATGATGGCCCGCGACCCGCAGCTCCTGCGCGACTGGGACGACACCTACGGAGACCGAATGATAAAGCTTGTCTTCATAGGACAGAACCTCGACCGCGAATGGCTAACTAAAGAGTTAGATGCATGTCTGAGATAACCACATTCCTGAAAGAGAACTACCAGCTGGTATGTCTGCTGGTAGGTCTTGTTGGCGTTGTCATAGCCATTCTCTCCTTAATCGACGAGATTAAGAAGAAAAGGCAGAATAAGAATAAGGACTGAGGCTATACCCTTTATTCCGCGTAGGTTTTGAAACTCTGTATCTTGCCCTTATGCAAGAGAGAGAGAACGTAAAGGCCGCGCGGGAGATATGCTGGCAGTTGAACGCTGCCGTCAGGGCTCACCGTCTGCGAAGAGATAAGCACGCCGGTGCATCCGACCAGATGAGCCTGCACCTCGGAAGCAGGAACGCCGTTGAGATCCAGTTGCACGCGCTGGCCTGCCTTCAGAACTGACGAGAGGATACGGATGCCCAAATCTGAGCTGTCCTCTCTCCTACTCTCACCTACGCTCTCTACAGCTGTATAAGTCGGATCTGTTAAGTTCTGCTCATAGAAATACCACTTCACTTCAGGCGAAGCCACTGCCGTAGCTCCTTCGCCGAGACGTATGCGATAGTCGAAATGTTTCTTGCGCGTAGAATCATCGACATAGATGTAATCGGTGTTGCAGACCACGCAGAAGACGACATCATTGGCAGGTCGGGAATCTTCGTCCCACGACAGCAACATCTGTCCGCAACGTACTGGCTGACTGTAGAAGGTGCGACCATCCTTAGTGCGATAGCATAATTGTGCACGCATCTGGCTGTCCTCGGGACGGAAATCGATACGGCAGCCGTTGCCCACTACATGTACGGGAATAATATTCCCACCGCTCCAGCCCGGATTGGTGATGGTGTCGGGAGCAAGCCAGCCGTCAGCATCGTTCTGCTTGCACGTCTGGTAAGGCGTGAGACGGAAGGGAGCGACATCTATCCAATAAGGCTCCCACTCTGCCTTTACCGTAGTGAGGAAACTGCCGTTAAGGAGGCTGCGGCATCCTTCGGAGAAACCGCCGAAGTCCAGCGTTGCCAGTCGTGCACGATATTGCATAATCAACATACGCATTGCCTCGTCGCCTATACCCGCAACACCCTCAGAGCTGTTGCCAAGAGCGATGCCTTCGAGAACTCGGGTCTTGCAATATCTCCAAATCCAAGGTACAGATCCCTCGCCGACGATCTCACCGAGGAAGAGTGGGAATACCTCGCCATATTGAACGCCACCGATAAGATTGCGCCACGTGCATACCTGCTTGCCGTTCTGATACATATTCACACCCTCGGCACTTGGACCGCCAAACGAGCCGTCCTGCAACCAGCCGGAATAACACTCAATCGGCATAAACGGGCAGATGAGATTTCCCACTCCGAGCCAGCCGGGCGCACCGTATGTACCGTCTCGCTTGGCGTTCATTGCCATCTGCAGCCACACGTTACCGCCCTCATGGAACCAGGCAGACTGCTTCACACCCTCCATGTCGGCAAATGTGGCGTGTATGCCCTCGTGAACCATAGCCTCACGCTGGTAATCACCGTCGCCCCACAAGTTGTCGGCATCGTCGCGGAAACGGCTCACTGGATAGTAGGAAGCCCAGACACATGGCCACGAACCGCCATCGTCAGCCTCAGTATAACCCTGGTAACCACCTTGTTCTGTATTGGATGTGTTATCGCGGTTAATACCAGAACCGAAGACATATACAAATGACTTGTAGCCGCGGCGGGCATTGATATCTGGCGGCCAACCCATGACATCGCGGATATAGGCAAAGTCCTCGTCGAACTTATTCACCATATTCTTCATCTCGTTCTGCAGTACGTTTCCTGTTCCGCACTCCGAGTTGAGATTATCTCCCCAATAGACACACCACCAGTCGCCGTCGTAGCGGTTCGCGGCCTTGCCACTGTGCTGAGTGAAGCGGTGGGTCTTGGTCGGTACAGGATAGCCCTCGGGCTTGTCATCGCGAAAATTATAGCTCCAATGAGGTGTGTTTTCAGTCCAGTCAAAGAGCTGTCCCTGAGCTGTTTGCACATCGATATATACAGAATAGGTTGAAGTGTATTTGCGCCCTGCTCTCTTATAACGGACTGTGAGCTGGAACTCTCCTGCATCGTCTGTACCAACAGTTACCTCGTAGTCCTTTGAACTATATGATTTAACGACCCTTCCCGACGGGTGTTTCACATTGAAAGAAGACACTTCGTCTTCGTCTGTAAGCGGACGTACTCCAATGGTCACCTTGTCACCCGCATTCACCTGTAGAATATTAATGTCTGTCACGGGCTCCTGCTCGTTTTGTCGCAGATAAGGCTGCACCTGCCACGAATCCATCTTGTCGGCCCTATGGAAGAAGGTTGGCTCGTCGGATTCGACACCCCGATGTCCGTCGATATTCACAAGGAAATGGTAATAGACCGTGTCAGCTGTGTTGATATTCACAAAAGCCTGAGTATAGGATAGGTTATCACCCAGCGTAAGGCTATTCGAGAGGACCTGCAGATGGAAAGCCTCGGAATCCTTGTCAAACTGAGAACTGACTACCCCCTTCGCACGTGAAGCGGGAGCACCTGTAGTATCGAAGAAATGAATGAGCGAACCGCCTCCCTGCAAACCTCCGTTTGACTTCACAGCATAGAGTTTTACCGTAGTACCCAAGTCCGAAGATAAATCCGCGACATTCAGCAGAGAACCCAGCACCGTAGAATGTACGGCGCAGACGGAAGCGTCCGACTGTCCCGCAGCTCGATGGAAAGTCACGTGAAAGTCGTGTCGTGAAGCAGCTTGAAGAGAGGAAACGCTCAGAGACAGCAGTAAAGCTGTAAACGCTAATATACGGGAAATGCAGGAAAAATCTCGTTTCATAGTAATAAACGTTAGTTTAAGGGGGAAAATGCGTTGCAAAGGTAGCACATTATCGCCAAACGAACAAGAAAAATGGGCAAAAATAACCAAATTGCACAAAAAGATGTCAAAACGTAAGGTTTGAGTCAATTAATTGCCTACCTTTGCAGCCCAGGATAACCCAAAGTTTTTATTTATTCTTTATTACTCTATGAAGAAGCAATTGAAGAAAGTGCTTGTGCTCGGTTCGGGCGCATTGAAAATCGGGCAGGCTGGTGAGTTTGACTACTCTGGCAGTCAAGCCTTAAAGGCTCTACGTGAAGAGGGAATTCGCTCTGTGTTGGTGAATCCTAACATCGCTACCATCCAGACTTCGGAAGGAATAGCGGACACGGTCTATTTCCAGCCTGTGACCACACATTTCGTCACCGAAATCATCAAGAAGGAACGTCCTGACGGCATCCTCCTGGCCTTCGGCGGACAGACAGCCCTGAACTGCGGCACAGAACTCTATACTCAAGGCATCCTGAAGGAGTACGGCGTTGAGGTGCTTGGCACCAGCGTTGAGGCCATCATGGACACCGAGGACCGCGACCGCTTCGTGAAGAAGCTCGATCAGGCCGATCTGAAGACTCCTGTAAGTCAGGCCGTGGAGACTATGGACGAGGCCTTGGCCGCCGCCCACCGCATCGGTTTCCCCATAATGATTCGTAGCGCATACGCGCTGGGCGGTCTCGGCAGCGGCATCTGCCCCGACGAGAAGACGTTCCGCGAGATTGCCGAGAGCGCTTTCACCTTCGCTCCGCAGATCCTCGTAGAAGAGAGTCTGAAAGGCTGGAAGGAAATCGAGTTCGAGTGCATCCGCGACGCCAACGACCACTGCTTCACCGTGGCTTCTATGGAGAATTTCGACCCGCTCGGCATCCACACCGGCGAGAGCATCGTGGTTGCTCCCACCTGCTCCCTGTCCGAAGAGCAGGTCAAGATGTTGCAGGAGATTACCATCAAGACAGTCCGTCATCTGAATATAGTAGGCGAATGTAATATCCAGTTCGCCTTCAACGCAGAGACCAACGACTACCGCATAATCGAGGTCAACGCCCGTCTCTCTCGCTCCAGCGCCCTGGCTTCGAAGGCTACGGGTTATCCTCTCGCTTTCGTGGCAGCAAAAATCGCTTTGGGCTACACACTCGACCAGATCGGCGAGATGGGAACACCCAACTCCGCATACGTCGCTCCGCAGCTCGATTACATGATCTGTAAGATTCCGCGCTGGGACCTCACCAAATTCTCGGGCGTCAGCCGTCTCATCGGTTCTTCGATGAAGTCTGTTGGCGAAATCATGAGCATCGGCCGCTCGTTCGAAGAAATGATCCAGAAGGGTCTCCGCATGATTGGTCAAGGAATGCACGGATTCGTGGGTAACGACCACGTGCGCTTTGAGAATCTCGAAGATGAGCTGCAGAACCCAACCGACCTGCGCATCTTCGCCATCGCACAGGCTCTCGAAGAGGGCTATACCGTGGAGCGCATCGAGCAACTGACTAAGATCGACGTCTGGTTCCTGGAGCGTCTGCGCCACATCGTAGAACTCAAACACCAGCTGCAGACATACGACACTCTGGAGGCTCTGCCAGATGACCTTCTCTCT
>Ga0310691_10003863_pt1 | contig 17370 bp, 18 predicted proteins | sample 176DNAGHGlowgp2_FD_203887 | JGI IMG/M metagenome (GOLD analysis project Ga0310691, IMG submission 203887) | Sheep rumen microbial communities from Palmerston North, Manawatu-Wanganui, New Zealand - 1766 DNA GHGlow gp2 (v2) (version 2) | ecosystem: Host-associated > Mammals > Digestive system >...
CTTGCAAACTTCTCTCGATCCCCATCCTGTCTGTAAATATCGATAGCGTTTCTCATAATCTGAGAAGATTTGCCCATTTCGCCCTGGCCGCTGTAGTAAGAGTACAGTCTTTCTACTTCACGATCCCCAGTGTTCTTCGCAACCGGTTTTTTATCAAGTTCGGCCATTTGCTCTTCAAGTATGGCATTGAGCTCTGCGTTCTCTTCGTCAGTCAGAAAAGCGCGGCCGTTTGCTGCTTCTAAACCTTTTGTCATCTGATCCATCTGATGAGCGTACATCCAGACGGTATCTCCGTCGAAGTCACCTGTATTCATACGGTCGATGGCAGAAGGATCCATCATCGCAACGTTGCTTTGCGTGCCAAGAATGTTTCTCCAAGCCCCGGTTTTTGTCGCTGCGATGTTTAACATTTTGGAGAAGGTGTTCAGGGCAGACGGGGTCCGTCCTACAACACTCCATAATCCATCGCGATCGCCGGTTGCCTGGGGCGCAAACATGATTTTGTTTATATCTACATTGCCTTTACTGTCCAGCAGACCTTTAAGGTCTTCATCTGCCAATTCAAATCTTTTCTTCAGAAAATCTTTATTTTTTAATAAAGATGGATACATTATTGACAGATCTGACTCTTCATTTATCCTGGCATTGGAGCCGGATATGGCGTCTTCAAAAAATGAACCTAAAAACGGAAAAGCAAGACGAAAAGAAGCGTCGTTGCTAAGTCTGTATTTTGTTTGAGACTGTTTATACAGTGCTTTTTTCTGATCCTCAATATATTTTACAGCTTGTCTGTCTGTTTTTATAAAAGCCTGCTTATCTTCTGCCTGCTCAAATCTTTGCTGTATGTCCGCTCTTTCTTTGAACTGCTTTTCGTTGATCCAGTAATCATCTGTTTCCATTCTGAGCAGTTCTTTTGCGTACGATTCGGCGCTTTGTTTGCGAATTTTATCAGACAACCCGATTGCTTCTGCTAATTGCATACCGATTGTCCGCTTACTTGTTTCGAAGTCGTCTTCTGATTTTACAGCGAACAAGCCGCCGCTCTCTCTTAAAGAGCTTGTTATGTTTCTGTTTTGCTCAGGAGCGTCGAGCTGAATCATTTTTTGTCCGTGTGCATCGACGAACGTCATTCCAGCTTTCTCTTTTTTTTCTAAACGGCTTTGTCTTTCAGCTGCGTCCTTTATGTCCATTTGTTGTTCAAGAAATGTTTTATATTGAGATTCATCCATAACAGCCATCTGAGATGGGCCTTTTAACATCTCCTTTTCGATCAAAGCGCCGTACCGTTTATCCATCGCATCTGTAAAGTAATGGCCCAAAAGCTCGTTTCTTCCCATTTCGTTATATTGACCATTACTGTTGATGGCGTTTACGATTCCCGCCTTTTGATCGTCGGACAACTTCGCAAAAGCAACTGAAGGCATATAAAACTTACTTAACGATTGAATATCCTTTTTCTCAGCTTTAAAATACGCTTCTTTCGCCGCATCAATCTCTTCTTGACTTGCGTTGGTGTTTGCGAGTTTAACCCATTTGCCAAGCGCTTCTTTCTTTTCTTTCTCTCGTTCTTCTATTTTGCTTTGATCATCTTCAAAAACAGCAAAAGGACTATCGCTCTCCCCTTTTTTTACAGTTCTCCTGAGAAAATCGCGCCAGTCGTAACTGCCGAAAACACCCTTCAGGGTCTGGCCTAAGCCTCTTGCCTGAAAAGATATATGTGAGAACTGGGGATCAATAAGACCTGCGCCATCGATAAGCTTTTTATCAAATACTTCCTTGCCTAGAATTTTATTAACTTCTTGTTGCGCTTCAAGGCTGATCGTGGCGTATTCAATTTGATCCAGGTCGACTCCAGGCAAAATATCGGCCAGCCTGTTCGACTGAGTTCCAAGTCTTTTCGCATTGCTGCCGAATTTATTAGTTTCACCAAGGTTTTCAACCCATTCGCCGTTTTTGTTTTTTTTGTAAACGACGCCTTCTCTTGCCTGGGGATCAAATCCACGAAAATAATCTCCAAGGCCCTTTTCTCTGAGACGGTTAGTGATTTCTTCTTTCTTTGTTGTCGGGATATACTGCGCGGATTCGCCGTTAGAATAAACAAAAGAATATTCAGCTCCGCCTTCACCATACGTGATCTTTTTATTTAAACTATCTCTGAACAGTTGTCCTTCTCTTGTCAGACGCCTGTCTTTGCCTTGCATCAGCCAGCCTTCTTCATCCCGGGCCCAGACGTTATCTACAGGAACTGTGACGATGTGCGGCATCGTTCTTTCTGTCTGTTTGCCGTCCGGGCCTTCAACTGTTTCAGTGTATTCAGCATATTGTCCATTATTTTTTTTCGGATCAAGACCAAGCATATATGTAAGCTGACTGTTTTGAAGCATAATACCCTTGTCAGCTTCTGTTGTTTTTACAACGCTGGCCTTTAGTTTTCCGCTCTTTTCACGGACCCTCTGCATTTCCTCGTGCGTCCGCGGAACGAGAATGAGATTTCCGTCTTTTTCTTCTATAACGGTTCTTGGGACACCATATGTTGGAATTTTACCAACTGAGTTTATTAGTTCAGTGGTGTGGCGTCCTTTAGTAAAAGCAGGTGTGTTTGCCGCTAGTTCGACGCCGGCCCCGTTAATAAAATTTTCTGCGAACTTGGCGCCGTTTTTCTCATCGTTTGCTCTTCTTGCATATGCGTTTGTGATATCAAGCAGCTCGGCGAACTCTTTATTGACGTTTGTGTTTGACAGCGGGTCTCTTGAGAAGATCGCCTGTCCGCTTCTTATCTGGTTTTGTCTTTCGGTTGCTTTTGCTAAGAACAAACGCATCTGATCTTGCGTAGGTTTACTAGACCAGTTCAGCCTTAACCTGCCGTCGTCACCTTCAACAATCTTGGCAAGTCCGGTTTCGAGAGCGATCCTTTGAGCCGACTCGTTTCCGTTTTGCTGCAACCTTCTCAGCGAACGAAATAAATGATCCGAGTAGGCGAGGGCGTTCCTGTCGGAAGCGACGGGAGTGTAGTTTTCATCCATTTTCCCGGCTCTCGCATATAAGTCTGCGATGCCTTTATGTCTGAATATATCTTCAGGATGGTACGTCTTTTCTGCACTTTGATACAAGGGCGCGAAAGCGTGCTGACTTTCTCTGATTTTTGAACGCGTGCCCAATGTAACATTAACAGAGTTTCGAATCAACTCGGATATATCATCTTCTGATTTCAAAGTAATGTTTCGCCTGGCTGCACTTTGTCTGATTTGCTCACGAAGACGTTGATCGTTCACCATTGTGTTTGCAAGATTCTCTCTGTAAAAAGAAGAATCCTGCTCGCGGGCAAGCTGTTGATACCTGCGTTCTACAAACCGGCTGGAAATGCCCATCAACTGCTGTGCTTCCGGATTTGTAAACCTTGCTTCGCTGGCATTTTTCAGAATTTGGCCTGACGACATCATTTGCCTGTACGCTGTCGCGTACTTAGCGTCGGCTCTTTCGTTGGCCTCGTACTTTTTTGTTGTTTTAGTGACGTCCGTCAACGCCCTTCCGTATAATTGAAGTTCTCTGATAACAGAAGGGAGCGCGTCTTGGCCAAGCGCGCTTATTGAATCGATGAACCGGTACATCGGATGGCCTGAAGAATCGAGCATTTCAGCGCCGGATTCATCTTTGGTTGTAAACAAACTTCTCGCAGTGTCTATCGTTTTCTGCATCTGTTCTTTTTGTTTTTCATCCAAGTCTTTTGTTAAAAATTTTGCGCTTAAATCGTTCAATTCTGCGCCAAGTTTACTTATATCTTCTTTAGACCATTCAAGACCAATTTTGGCATTGTAGATCATTTCGTAAGTTTTGCTGCTCATAGCGATCTCTCCTTTTCAATATATTTGACAGCCACATTTCTTATTGGTACAATTATATATATAAATCCTTTAAAAGGAGGTTTGTCCATGGTTCACGTGACAAGTTTATCAGAAGCCGTTACATACATAGACAGATCTAAATGGGATGAAATATGTGCAAAATGGCTTTCTGAACATGATGAGTCTGAAAATACAGTTTATATATCGGGCTCGTTCACGCAAGAAAGTTATTTAAGAAAATTCGGACATGTATCAAGATACTTAACTGACATAGAAATTCCATGGCTTCCTGATATGTTTTGTATGTTTTCAGACGAACACCCGGAATTATATAAAACTGAAAACGGAATAACAATTGTAATACCTTTATTGCCAAGCGCATATTGGCCAAAATTTCCGGACTCCATACATCTCTCAACTTGTCTTCGTTATATAGAAGGGGTTATTTGGTTAAACACAGTCCCAGTTCCTGTTATCCTTGAAATAGAAAAAAGGTTTGGATAATCCAATATAAAAATATCCCGCAACGCACCAAATAGATACGTTGCGGGTTTTTTATTTCATTCAGCTTTTCCATTTTTAAGCCGCATGTACTCTATCAAATTCTTAACAGCTTCATTTTCTTCTTCCATCATTGCAGGATCTACCTGCGTTGTAATAATCTGATACAACCAGTCTACTACAATCGGAGTATTATCTGAAAGTGCGTTCATCTTCTTAACGTACAGCTCCAGATATTCTTTTACTCCAGTCCAGCTAATTTCGTAGTCTGTAACATCGGCCGGGTTCAGTCCTTCGCTATCTAAAATGACTCTGAACGCGGGCTCTAAATAATATTTACCGTTGTCTGCTTCTACTACAGCAAGACTTACAGCCTTTCGCATAAACTCGTAATAAAGCATGTTTATTCTCCTTTTTTTAACAAAACAATATCGTACTTGTTTTTATCTTCGTTCTCGGGGATACTGACAACACCTTTTACATTTTGAAGATAAATAACCTGTGTTGTCTTTGGCAGCTTTCTTAAAATGGAGATAAGATCCTTAATGGTCATGTCTGCGTCCAAACAGTTTTCTGAAGAACCCTATTTTCTCCTTAGGAGTCTCGTCTTTTACGTGCTCTTCAACGTAGGGTTCAAGTTCAAAGTCATCTCCATCGTAGTCACCTGTATCGCTTGGAATAACCCCGAATAATTCGACGCTGGTTTCAGGTACAACGTGCTTTAAAGACTCCAGGGTCTTAAGCGCTTCTTGAACCTTCTTTTCGTCTTCTTGTCTTTTTAGTTCTTCTTGTTTCTTTTCTTCTAACTCCTGCTGACGTTTCTGCTCTTCGGCCAGCCGCCGCTGTTCTTCTTGCTTTTTCTGCTCTTCGATCCGTTTGGCTTCGATCGCCTGCTGTAAGAGCCGGTCTTTCTTGGCCTGCGCTTCGGCCCGCTGTTTATCCATCTCAGCCTTGATCTTAGCTCTACGCTCGGCTTCAGCTTTCTTGGCTTCTTCGGCCTGAACAATGCGTGCGGCTTCGGCTTCAACCGCTTTGCGGGTTGCTTCTTCCATTGCAACTCTCTGGGCTTCTTCTAAAGCCTTCTTTTCTTCCTGGTCCTTCAAGTCGGCCTTCTTGTCAAACCGGTAAGGGTTCTTAACCTTCATGTCGCATAGCTTGTGCGCTTCGGCTAAAGCCTGCTTGCGGCTGTACCGGCTGCCGACCGTATTCTTCTGAATGCTGATATAATGCTGCATCATCCTGTCGAAGATGGTATGCTCTTCTGTTTCAGCGGCAAACGGGTTCTTATCTTCGAGCATCAGCCACGACATAACGCTGGAAGAGAAAACAGCTTCGCCCTCCTGCCCAAACGTTTTATGTCCGTCTACCATTTTCTTGAAACAGGTATATTTCTGATTCGTTAAATTCAAGGTTCATCTTCCTTTCTAAAATAGTCCTTCTGCCCAGCTCAAGTCACCTAATTGTGCTTCGGCAGACTTCTTCTGAGCGTTCTTGTCGCCTGTGTTTATCATCTTGATCTGTCCCATAAGTCCGAGTACGCCACGCGGGTTGCTGCCGCCGCCTTCCTTAACAAGCGGGTTGGCCGCAGCGACAACTTTGCCTGCGTCTTTCGCAAAGGCGTTGCCCAGTAAGTTGGACACGGACTCAAAGTTCAGTTTCTTGCCCAATGCGCCTAATATCGCCTGAAACCAGACGTAGGACATTTGGTTTATTTTATCTTCATCTGTCTCGCCCAGGTGGACAGCTACAGCCGCAACGGCTTCATCCAGACTTAGTGCTTCCCCTGGGCTTCCCGGTTTTTTCTTGCTTCTTCTTTCCGGGCTTCTATACCGTTAATACGGCCGAAGATCTCCAGTATTTTCTCTACGTCCGCGGCCGTAATGTCGTCGTAGCTCGTTTTCAGTAATTCTTTGTCGTCAAAGACCGCAATAAGAAAGTCGAATAAGATCTGGTCTGCGTCTCTCTTTTCGTCGAACACGCCTTTGCCGACCGTCATAAACTCGGTTAAAGGCACAGCCTTTAAGATCTCGTAAGCCGACGCCGTTTTGTTTCGGAAATACGCCAGTTTCGTCGGCTGGATCTCGATCTTCTTGCCTTTGATGGTGACACAGTTTTCTTCTTTGTAAGGAGTCGGCATTTCTTTGTCGAGCGCCTTAGGCTCCGGCGGATCCTGCAGCTGGTCCGTTATATTCGGGTTCTCTTCAAGTCCCGGAGTCTGGTTAGGATTGTTCTCCAGTCCTGGTGTCTGGGGCGGATTGATATGTTTTAGACGGGATATTTTCGGCGATTCCGTCTCTGTTATATTTACTTCCGGGATCTCTTTGCCCGGTGTGATATTTGGGTTCATGTTAATCCTTTCCGTATAGAATAAAAAAGGGGATGCTGTTGTTACAGCACCCCCTAATACCGATATTCTATACTGTAACCTTATTAAACCTTGTTGCTGATATTCAGCTTGTTAGAATAATCGATTGGATGTACAGATAAACTGTACGGGATAATTACATAATGCCGTTGTCCTTCCGCACGAAGGCGATAGAATAGGTGGCATTATCGGCACGCTTCGCGTCCATCGCAGCCAGAGTGAACTGGACCTTGTGTTCAGCGTGAGTCGTTAATTCACGCCCGTCTTTTCGACAGCTGCATATCACTATGCAGAGCAGACTATATCTTCACCCGTTCTGGGTGCTCTTCTTTTCGGACCACTTGGCCCTACTCCCATTTGGGATAGTCGTTAGGCATTTAAGAACAAATAACGAAATGGTATCCTTTGTATTTTCTTTGCTGTTTGATAGCTTTGGATAAATTTGAAATCAACACGCCAAGCCATTCAGCGGCTTCGCCCATTGAATCAAACACGCGACCGGTTTCAACGCATTGAACTTTCTTTCTTGATCGTTCAGCCAGTTGTTGTATTTCTTCAACCGTTGGCATATGCGTCGTCGGCTCACCTCGTCTTTTAGCGTGAGCCTCTCTCAGATTAGCAAGATGTTCGTCTGTAAACGCCCGCCCTTTCTGAGCGTCGCTAATCTTTTTTCTCGTTTCTGGCGCGTGATGTTTGCCGGTCATTGTGCCGGCTTTGCCAAAACTCGATTGGCGTATCTTTTCTCTCACCGATTGGGGGAGAGCTTCTCCTTGACCGCCTTCTTTGATGTTATATCCAAATTTATCATTTTGCGTCTGATAAAGCTCGATATAGTGGCGCTCAAGATCCTTTGCTTCGTTTTCAGCAATATTTTCCGCCAATACTTCATGGCTGAAATTATCCCAGCCGTATTTCTGGATAGCATTCCAAAACCTGACGGATGTTTTATATCCGCTGCCATCTCCGTTAAACCTTTTGGAGTATGGAGTTTGGCTTGTGATACCAATATATTTCTTATCGTTAATCGTACACGTGTGCATATAAACCGTCCACATGTTATTAATCACTCCTTTTATTTGTTCTATTTAGCACGGGATTGTCTTTCTCTTCCCATTATTAGGATTTTCGAATGTCGTCTTGTTAAATGGTCGACTTGTCGACCATAAGAAAGAGTTTCCCCGTTTAGAAGAGTTTATTTCTCGTAACATTCCTGTTACGCCACGCTGCAGTATTTCAACGTGTTCGCAGTCTTGTAGCTGGCGTCAAAACCAGGAGCGGCCGTTACACGGCACTTGTACACCTTGACGATCACGTTACCGATGATGGAGCTGTCAGAGCAGTCATCACCGGAGCCGTAGACCGGGTACACCATGATCGCTTCACCGATAGCAGAGCTCCGGTTGTCGATCTTGGCTTCTTCGACATGCTCGCCTTCGGCGACCAGGTCATAGTAATAGGAAACGGTGACGGTATCGGCGATGTCGCCATCCGCGAACTCCAGCTTGTAGCCTTCGTTGCCGGTCGGCGCAATAATCCGATACTCGCCCTTGACCACAGTCGTGGCAGTGGTGGAAGCCATCTTACCATCCGCATCGGGATAGGCAATAGAAATGGTGTCAGCCAGCGGGGCATGAGCCAGGGTAACAATGTGGTTGCTATCCGGGGTCAGGACTTCGGTGATAGCCATTTCATAAGCTTCGTTGCCGCCGGTCAGGTCGGTGAAGTTCTTCGCGTTCGCCATGACGAACAGGTCGGCTTCAAATTTGCCCGATGTGATCTGCATCTCGAAAGTAGACTGGCCCGGCAGATAAGCCACAGGATACAGACTCCAGCCAGCGTTAATTTCGGTGTAGTTCACCTGAGGAGAAACAGTAGCAGCGGTCAGTTCGTCAAAATAGAACAGCCGCTTGTCGCACCGCTTGACAGTATGTTCAGCAGAGGTCGTTAATCTCTACCCGCGTTTTTACGCAGCCGTACATTGCTGTACGGATCAGACTATATCTTTACCCTTTTAGGGTAGCTGCCATTTCGACCCACTTGGGCCTACGTCTTTCGACTAGTCGTTAGAGTTTACGAAACAAAGATGATATCCGTGGGCTGAGGAAATATGAAGATTACAGACCTGAGAAACAAAACCTTTCGATAGCCCCAAAGCCTTTGACGCTTCGGTGATAGATTCATACACCGAGTCTGTTTCCTTGCAGTAAACTTTTTTCATGAATTTACGCTTTGCGTTTTTCAGATTTTGTTTAAACTCTTCTGTTCTTTTAATTCCCCTGTTTTTCTCAGCAGCCTTCATAATTGACTCGTATGGAATTTCCTGAAGGGCTCTTTTTTCTCGAATCAATTGTTTTGTTTCTTCTGATAGCTTTCCAGCTCTGCCACCTTCTCTGCAGTTATACCCGTTTTTGATGGTATCAAATTTCTCAATAAGAAGATGCTCCATATTGTTTGCTTCAGCTTCTGTTAAATTGTCTGCAAACAATATGTGTTCAAAGTTATCCCATCCATATTTTTGAATAGCTCTCCAGAATTTTACATTGTGCCTTTTATATCCCGTACCAGAACATTCAAATCGCTTCTTCAACGGAAGTGACGTAATTCCTATATACATCTTTCCGTTAATTTTGTTCTGGTGGACATAAACCTTCCACGTGTCATTGAAAATAATCATAATATCTAATCACTCCTTGTTTCGTTTTACTACGGCAGGTTGTCTCTTATTCCATTATGCAAATTCTCGAATGGCTTCTTCAAATTTGGCCGAATTCAAACCACATAAAACAATAAGAGAGTTTCCCCGTTTAGGCAGCGTTTTACATACACATTGCTGTGTAAGGTGGCTCAAGCAATAGCCCACCACAGGCGCGGCACGTCGGCAATGTAGCCGTTGAACTCTTTTACATATGTAGCCATTTTTCATAGCTCCTTTAAGATTTATTATAACCGCTGTCCAATGCCATGCTTCTCCCACAAACATCTCTTGAACAGTTGTTATCGAATAAGGAGCCTTATATACCTTACCGGTATTTGTTCAGCCCCGGTTAAGGCCATATCCCTTACTCACAAAGTCATTCAACCTTCATGTAGTAGTAAGAGATCATATGTCTAACGTATCCGACAGTTCTGGTGCCAAGGTCTAATGCCCCGGCCGGCATGAATCTGTATCCGGATCGTCCTGCATATCTTGTTTGTCTGAGCAGCGTATCTATTCTGTCTGCAATCAGATCGGTTCTCAGCAACAGACGGTCGGCCGTCGCTGTCCGCAGGATATCTTTCTTTACGTAGATATCAAACTGCAATAAGTTTCTTCGGACGTTAGGAGTCCCGCTGTCTCCGCTTGAGACGGTGGAATAAATAATTCTGACCGGCTCGTGCTCCAGCAGTTCGTTAGTGAACCCAGCCCGAATGAAATACTTGTCCGTAAATTTGACAATGTTTGTATCGGAAGGCACCTTCATCAGCTTTTTCAGTTCTTCATCTCTGAAGAATACATAGCGGATAAGGTTATTCCACTCTTTCTCCCATACGAGCATCAGGTCGCACCCCCTAACTGTTCGGATATAGTCCTTGCAATTTCGTCTTTTAAAGCGTCTGCGACAACAGAAGAACTCATGATCGCTTCAATGTCCTGCGGGAAATACATCCCGAACTGCTTTTCGATATTCTCGGTAACATGAGAAGCGGGTTCTTCTGAGTCAGGCATGGGCTGGCCGTAAGCCTGGGGGAGAGCGTTTGAAGGTTCTACGGACCCGTCAGGGTTTGTAACCATACCGCCACTCCCGCCGACATAGCTTTCGCCTTTGCCTTCTTCTACGACGTTTAGCCATTCTTCGTTGCCGCTGAATGAAAAGCTTAGCTTGATAGAACTGCCGCTGATGGTGATGTTAGCTTTGACGCTGTTAATTAACTCCATTGTTGCGGCGCGTTCTTTGCTGTTGTCGCTGTATTCGGCCGCGACTTTTGTTAATTCGTTTTTTGCAAGGTTTGTATAGAAGTCCACTAGACCCATGATTTCTCCAGCTGCCTGTGCAACAACGGTGCTGCTGATGTCATTCATATATACCACCTGCCACCTTATTACATTGCAGACGGATAACGCCCCGTTTGCCGCCGATGTTTAAACCCATCCGGTCGATATCGATCACCCTGTAGGTTTCGAAACCCCAGATAAATTCATCGTTAATACGAATGTTTCGGGTATATTCGTTATACTGCATCGACATAATGGTCAAGGCGTTGGGTGTTACACCAGGGGTAGCGGATACAGACGGATACTCCGGCCGGCCGTCATAACGGTATGCGTTGACCGGGATGGAGTCCACGATAACCCGGTGGAAGTCTTTATATTGGTCGCTTTCGTCCACCTGATCCGTGCTCTGGTCTATGGCGTATCCTAATTCGTCTACGTCTTCGTAATTAGGATCGGTTGAGTAGCCGTCTTCATCCACTTCGTCGGGTTTGAAGCGGACAATGGTTAACTGGGCGTTGCATCTCAAAGCTCTGGACGGAGCGTTGTTGCTCTGCAGGGCGACTTCCCAGTCTAAGAGGAATATCGTCCCGTCAGGCTGGATGATCATATCGCCCTTTTGAATGCCGCTGTTGACATCGGCCCGAAAGTTCATATTGTTGTCGGTGTTGGCGTATCTGCTCTTGGTGGAGTCAGGATATATTTCTCCGCGGATGGTTGTAGGTTTGTACCCGTCGTTAAACTGGTCGTACCAGTTTTTTAACAGGGTAAAGTCCATCACCGTATTGGGGATATCCTGATTCAGAAACGCCGTGAAGTCAGCGGCCAGCGTTCTTGGAACCCTGAACCGCTTCGATGTACCCTGCGGTATATAAGGAATAGACATCCGGCCGCCTTCTTTCTTTAAGAATTTAAAACATCGGCGATCATTTCAGACACCTTCATGACTTCGATAGGCTTAACCCGCATATTCTCCGGCAGTCTCTTGACTGCGTTTGCGTAGTCGAGAATTTTGTGTCTGATCTCTCCGAAACGTTTCTTGCCGCTTGCGCTCCATTCAGCTTTGTTCTTCTGGCCTTCGTATTCGTAGAAAGCGTTTTCTACGTCGACGACCAGATAGATCATCTCCGAAGCGACAAGCTTGGTATAATCGGCCAGAGAGTACTCCTTTTCAAGATATACTTCTCCGTCCTTGGTTTTGTGCTGAATAAGCACAGTGCAGTTATTATCCATATTAATCACCCTTTTATCCTGTGCCTAACGCATATCGCGTCATTTTATAGAAAAGGATGCGGCGCTCACGTTCAAGATCGTCCAGCGTCCTTTGCAGGTTTGCGTACGGTTTGTCCGCGTTCGTAACGGTTAAGGCGTCTGTAGAATAGCCAAACGCGTTGTTTACGTCCGTCTGGACTCTCCGAAAGAACTCTATCCGGCATAAGCATAGAATGTATTCTATTTCGTCCGCCATAAAGTCCCTGTCGTAACATTGATTGCCGTCATCATCGGTTATCCAGTTTGATGTGCTGTATTCGCTGGGGTGATTAATGTCGACGAAAAACTTTCTGATACCCCTTCTGACCATCCTGTAATAGTCGGTCATACCAAGGGGCATGGGTGTCTCCTGCCATGCAGTAAACTCCTGCAGTTCTGTTGCAAGTTCTGCGATGTCCAACATATGTTTCACCCCCTTCAGAAATTATTCTTCTTGAAGCAGATCGATATTAGGGATCTTCGCCTGCAGAATTCTCATCTTGCTGGTGGGCAGATCCATTTCGTCCGCGACAACGCGAATGGCGTGCAGCTCCACAGGATCTTCGATCCCTTCAAGCCACTTCGCTACAGCTTTATTGGGCTTCTCTAAATTAGCCCGGATCTCTTCGTTGCTGAAATGAGACTCAGCATAGGTGTCGGTATACCCGCCCAGATCTTCAAGACTCAGCTCTTTGTTATCGTCGGTTGTGATAATAAGCTGTTTTGAAGAGAAAGGTTTGCGTCCGCGGGCAATGCTCTCGATATATAAAATATCGTTTACAGATAAGGGCAGAAAACTGTTTGCCCGAATATTGGGTTTTTGTCCGGATGTTAATGTAACACCAATGTCGTAATTACACTTATTTACGACCCGCAATTTCTTATCTCCGTCAATCATTGAATTACAGTCCTTTCGCAAATTAATCAAAAAGAGGGGAGACGGTTGTCCGTCTCCCCGAATGAATTAGGCCAGCAGGTGCGCACCGCTGGTGGGATTCTTGCCGGTCACGAAGGCCACACCGAACCACTGGTCCAGACGCACTTCGTACACCATATCCTGAATGGACTGCGCAGCCAGGCTGTTGATACCGCCTTCGTTGACAATCTTCAGGTTGCGGGCCTCCGCGGAAGCGCCGCCGGGCAGGATATACAGCCAGTCGGTCGCCAGCACGGGAGTCACGCCGTCTTCGTCATAGGTGTTGGTCATCGCGACCACGTCGCAGCCGTTGTACCGACCGATGAAACCGTTCTGGTTCCGCTCGTCGATCATGCTGCCGCTGTACTGCATGGTGGGAGTCGCGTTGATCTGCATACCGGTCAGAGCGGACAGCTGAGAAACAGCCGCCATGTCGCCCATGATGGTCACAGGACCCAGCCGACGGAAATGCAGCAGCTGAGCGTCCAGCGCAGCCTGGTTCAGAGAACCGGTGGACTGGGCATAGAAGGGAGAGCCGAAGTTCGCGATAGACGCATGCAGAACCCGCTCAATCAGGTTCAGCTTCTTGGCGGTCATCGCATCGTTGGCTTCACGGATCAGTTCGGCCGCGGTCACGCGGTTGGTCCGCAGGTCGATAATGTTGATAGCCGGGCGGGCAGAGATCTCCTTGGTGTCCACCAGGATCTGGCTGTCAGCCACGTAGCTCCGGGCAGTGGTAGAACCCTTCGCCTGGATGTACGCCTTGATACCGCCGGTGCGGACCTTGAAGGCCGCCTTCTCGCCGTACGCGATGTTCTTGGTGTCAGCGACCGTGTTCAGGAAGTCCAGAGCCTTGCCCTGCAGTTCCTCAACGGTGTACGCAACGATCTGCCCGATCTGATGGCAGGTCATGGGATTCAGTTCCTGGGTCAGTTCAGCAACGATCTGGTTCGCCTCTTCGATCTTATCGGAGTCAACACGCTCGTTGCGGACTTCAGCGGCCAGAACCTTCATCAGCTTCATGCCGCGTTCAATCTTTTCGATAGCCATGTCTTTTCACCTCCGATTAGCCGATCGTGCCGTCGGCCTTCACGCCGTAGGCAGTGCCAGCGACGGGAGTCCCGGTCACCATAGTCGTCACGAACTCTTCGCCCAGCAGCACGGGATGGGCACGCAGCTCATCGCCGACCTTGGTCGTGTAGGTTCGCTTGTCATAAGCCTGAGAGTCGTTGATGTCAAAGCCGTTCTCCACGAAGTAGTAGCGCTTCGCGACGGCATCAACAACAAAACGATAGGCGGTCACGCCATCGTAGATAGTGGTAACTTCCTTGCACACGAACTTGGAATTCGTGTCGGCGGCAGGCAGAACCAGCTTCAGCGGATCGGTCGCATCGGGCACCATCAGAATGCCGTTTTGAACCGGAGCAGCCGCGCCGTTCACCATTTCGCCTTCATAGACAAAGTCATGAGACTTCGTAACATATCCAGCCATGATTTTTTCAGTCCTTTCAACAGAATAAAAAAAATCCCTTACTTGCTAAGTAAGGAGTAAGAATTTGTCCGAGGTTCTTTTTCGAGCAGGCCGTACTTGTTTTCGGCCTTGATGTCGGCCATTAACAGGTTGTAGGTTTTCGGCTCTTCAGCCACAACCTTCTTCGGCTCCTTCAGTTCGGCGATCTCCTGCCGCAGGGCATTGACCGTCTCGGCCAGTTCAGCAATAAGCTGTTCTGCGGTTTTCTTCTGCTCTTCAGGAGCGGGCACGTCTTCGGCGGGCTCTTCAGGTTCTTGGGCAGGTTCTTCAACCGGCTCTACAACCGGCTCTTCGCCTTCAGCGACAGCCGTTTCGGCGACGGTCATACCGTCATCCGTCTCGACCAGGTTGCCTTCTTCTTCGTGACCCGTGTGAGTCTCGATGGTCACCCGCTGCATAACATGTTCGTTGTTCTGATAGTCGTGGATCTCCGTTTCGTGAATCTCGGTATGGTTTTCGTACACGGATACTTCCGCGTTTTCAGTGGTAGCCTCTGTCTCCGCAGTAGTTTCGGCAGTCTCTTCAACCGTTTCGGTTTCAGCTGTTTCGGTTTCAGCTGTCTCGGTTTCAGCTGTCTCGACAGTCTCTGCAGTCTCAGCTTCGTTTTTGACGGTCTCAGCAGCAGTTTCAACAACGGTCTCGGCTTCGATCGCTTCGTCGGATGCAATCTCGTTGACCGTAACGTTTTCTTCTGCGGTTTCGACAGTAGGCTCCTTTTTGTTCTTCAGCATTTCTCCTTCACCCCCTTCGGTGTTCTCTTGCTGCGCTACAAGCTGTAGCGCGACAGCATCTTTGCAGGCGGGGAAAGACACGATAGCTGTGCCCTCCAGATAATTTGTTTCCGCCGCGTCGATCAGGATCGTCCCATCGTCCATCTCGTCGTACTCGCCGACGTTGACTTCGAACGAGAATTTAAGGTTGCCGTCGGCAAACAGTTCGGAGATCGCCTTGCTCAGCTTGCGATTACGCTTTGCGATTCGGGCGTATCCGACCAAGTAACAGCCGCCGTCAAACTCTTCTTTCTCGAATTGATAGAAAGACCCGATCTGGGTGGAATGAAATTCGCCTGTCTTGCTGTCATACAGATGACCAAGGCGGCGATAGTTTCCGTTAATAAGCGTTCTTACGTCCGCGTATAACGGCAGACCAACATAGCGATCCTCGTTATCGACGATCTCGTCAATGAAAGCTTCGGTAACTCGTGCCCCATTCAGATTCGCCGCAGGAGCTTCGCATATTCTGGCCTTCACAGTCATGAAAATATCAGACTGCTCAATTTTGGAGATAACTGAAGCAAACATCAGTTTGTTCATTGTTGGATCTCCTTCTGCTTTCGATATTCAAATGGTGGGAGCAAATGAGATCGAAGGCGAATCTATATCTACACACAAGGTGTAAATACCTGCTGCCCGTGCTGGGTTCGAACCAGCGGCATATTGATTAACAGTCAATCGCTCTACCGACTGGGCTAACGGGCAAAGAATCGCCGGGGGCCGGATATCAATCAGCAGTCCCCGGCTCTACCAAAGGTACGCTTTGCAGCAACGATACTTGCTGTTTAGGTGGGCGTTCTGCAAGAGGCGTTGGCAGACGAAAATGTTCGACTGCTTATAGGTGCAGTAACCGTGTCAATGCCACTTTAAGGGTGTGGCTCGCCTGTACTCGACTTATTTACCGACGCTCGATGCACGTCGCTATTCTTCGACCGATCCTTCCGGATTGGATGGCTTCGGTTGTTTACTTCTTTCGGCCGCGTCCGGATCGCTCGTTCTTTCGGAGTCGTCCTTCTTGGGACGTCCGGTTTTCTTGGGTTCTTCAGCGGGTTTGTTGGACGATGCGTTAATCTGTTCTCTGGGTTTCAACACTTCGTCGTACCCCTCTGAAGCTTCTTTTTCTCTCTGAGTCTTTTCGAGCTCCATCGAGAAACCGTTCATCTCCATCATGCCCTTTGTGGACACAACGCCCTTCTCCCAGAGCTCGATGCACTTTTCTCTCAGAGCCTTCTTGCCCTCCATGGACAGTGGTTGGAAATGGAACTTCGGGATGTCTTTTAAGTTGTAGGTCCCGGGGATGAACTCGGTTAACCTTTGGTTAATCTTGTTCATCATCTCGCAGAACTCGTCTCTTGCGGCGTTGATTCTCGTCTCCGCTGTCTGCATGGAGATCTGGGCGGACGCAAAGGTAGAGCCGTCCTGAGACACACCTGATACGATGATCCCTGAAATACCGCCTGCGGATAAGATATCGTTATTGACTTCACGGTATTTATCCCATTGAAACAGGTCGTCCAGATCCGTCTGAATTAAAGTGGCCTTGGCCAAATGGTTGGTAACAACCAGCGGGAAATTATTCATCGCTTTGGAGAAAAGTCTGTATACCTGATTAAGTTGAATATCGTCCGGTAAGATATCCTGCGTCTTGGAGCTTTCGCCGTACTGGACGTGTACAAAAGCCCGGCGGCCGATGTTTAAGATGGCGTTTTCATACGCGGAGATTAGCTCCTTCTTGGCCAATGCCTGTAAGCAGGCCGCGATAAAGGGAATGGCGTAGCGCATCCATCCTTCTTTTGGCCCTTGTAAAACAAAGGTGTAGTCAGGGTTTAACTGAGCGTACTGTTCGCCGGACACAACAGCCTTCTGGATTTCTTCTGGGTAGCTTTTTAAAATAACAGGGAGTTCGTTGTCCTTTATGAAGTCTTCTCTTATGCTGTAGCCCCGCATCCGAAATTCGTTGGAGATAGACTGAACGTCGTACTCCACCAGAGGGGTGCCATTGAAAGAAACATTACCGATTCTCCATTTGTGCACGGGGAGAGTAATAAGATCCCCTTTATAGAGATAGCAGCATACGTTGTTGTATTTCCACAACTCCTTCATGATCCCGGTCAGTTTTTCTCTCAGCCGCATTCTTTCGTACTGTTCTTCGAAAAGCGCGTAGGTCTTTTCTTTGGATCCTGTTAAGTACCATTTCGAACAGGTGGAGTAGGGGACATAT
>Ga0310691_10003864_pt1 | contig 17368 bp, 11 predicted proteins | sample 176DNAGHGlowgp2_FD_203887 | JGI IMG/M metagenome (GOLD analysis project Ga0310691, IMG submission 203887) | Sheep rumen microbial communities from Palmerston North, Manawatu-Wanganui, New Zealand - 1766 DNA GHGlow gp2 (v2) (version 2) | ecosystem: Host-associated > Mammals > Digestive system >...
AGGCATCAAAAACGTGGCCACCTTCCTTATACGTTTGACGATAGTCATCGTACAGCAGTTCCCTGTACAGCCGTTCTTGATAGTCTGGACGTTCTGTAAAGAAGAGTGTGGGGGTCAGGAACTCTTGCGCCTGAAGCTTGACCGGACAAAGGATGACCAATAGGAAAATGCAATGGAGCAGACGTTTCATGACATCTATTTTGTTTTCATATTTTTTTCTCAGTACGGTTCTGATTTCATCAAAATATTCCGAAACGGTCAATCGATTTGACTTGCAAGTTGCAGTATCAAAGGATAGGCACTCTGTCGAAACACTATCGTTTCCATTAACGATTTGCTGACCGTAGGCAATCGCCGCATCCTCTACACACGTCACTGTTTTTTCTTTTGTCTGATATGGTTTCTTTTTCATAAGAAGGTTTTAAGATACCATCGGCAAATGTACATAAATAACGAATAAACACAGGCAGATAAAAAGCTGAAAAAAAATAGCGAGGTGTCTTTGAGGCAGTGCTCGTCCGAACCAGATATGATGATTCCGTAAGAAAATGCTATTGTTTCACAAACTTTTTGACCATTACTCCTTTCTTCGCGGATGGAGTTTGAGAGGTATCAGGTTGGATAACCGACAGGTCATACCCCCCGGCTTTAATCATAAAATCATACAAATCACGCCGGGAATTAAACAGGGTGTCATTCAAACCTGCGAACTTACCCTCCGAGACGTACAATTTTGTTCCTTCGTCATAGAAAACAAAAGGATATAGGTATTGATATTGTGTTATTGTTTCATACTTGCTGTTTTTTGTTTTCGGGAAAGAGGAAATTTTAAAAAACATCACACAATCCGTTTGAAAATGATCTAATGCTATAACTCTTTTTGAGAAAACTATTTCAGGATATTCATATAAAATATCATATTCAACTTCAACAGAATCTCCCAAAAAGGAATTATATTCTTTTTCCTTAACATAAGGAAAATGTTCAAGCGGATAATATGAGAGTTCGGGTAACGAAGACCCCTCTCTTGTCACATATATGGTGTCACCAGGTTTGGCATTGCCTTTGAAGACACGGTAGGCAATAACGGGGCAAATGCCGTAATAATGCTCCTTGCCGTCAGCATCTTTCACCGCGTAGGCGTGCAAGGGCTTCAAAAAACGCCCCTCCACCACCAATTCTGCCTCCTTGAAAAACGACATGTTGTCCTTGTCCAAATGATAGTCACGCTCCTGACATAAAAGAGTTTGGCAGGAATAGAACAAATAGATTGCTAATAAAAAGAGTTTACGCATAGAATGAATATTAAAGTTTGCAAAAATACTTTTTTCATGGAATAGTGAGCAGTAAATAGAAAAATGCCGTTGCGCAGATACGATAATCGCATCTTCACAACGGCATTTTCCATTCTGAACGGTTCTGTAGAGACGCGCCATGGCGCGTCTCTACAAATGTCTCTACTATCCGATCACCTTCTCAGTCTTCTTCATCAGGCGGCGTTCGATTTGGTCGGCTTTGACCACATAGTCGTGCGCCTTGTTGATCATCATCTCGGCCCACTCCTTGTCTTTCAGCGAGGAGGCGTTGATTTTGACGTTGAGGTAGGCGCCGTGGACGGCCGCGCGGGCGCAAAGCACGCCGACACCGGCGTCAGAGACGCTGGCGGGATTGCCCTTGTTGATCATCGCCTCGCAGATTTCGAACACTTTGAATGAGGTCTCGATGGTGCGCATCGGCACTTCGGTGGCGTATTTGGTGGCGTCCTGGATGGCCTGCGAACGGGCTTCCTTCTCTTCGGGCGTGCCCTTCGGCATTCCGAACGCGTTCATAATCACGTTGAAAGCGTTGGTGTCCTCATCCACGAGGGCAAGGAGCTGGTCTTTCAGCAGCTGACCCTTTTCAGCCCATTCAGAAAACCAAGCCCACTTGTCGTCCCAACCGGGTTTGTGGGAGGAAAGGTTGGCGACCATTGTGCCGAGGGCGGCACCGAGGGAGCCCATATAGGCGGAGATAGAGCCGCCGCCGGGAGCCGGACTTTCGGAAGCCGTCTCATTGGCGAAACCGGTGCAGGTCATATTGACCAACTTCGGCGTAGTGTCCTCTTTCTCAAGCAGATATTCGATAACTTTCTCTTCGGGGTTGAAGGGTTTGAGGTCGTCCAAGCCCATGGATTTCACGGCAATCTTTACCATCTCCTTCTCGTCGATGCCGAGGGAACGTTTTTGTTTGGCGAGGTAGTATTTGCCGGCTTGGATGAGCACTTTCTTGGGGATGAGGCCCACGATTTCCGCACCCGTGACGCGGATACCGCGCTTGGCGGCCTTGGCGGTCACCTCGTCGAAGGCGACATGCAGCGGCGTGGCGTTGATGTCGGTGATGTTCATCGAGACTTGCGCGATGCCGTATTCCTCAATGTACCAGCCGATGGCTTTGGTGCCCTTCAGCGTGCCGGGGATCATCACCACGTTGCCCTTTTCGTCGAGCACTTTCTTGCCGGTGATCTTGTTGCCCTCGCGTTTCGGACGACCCTTTTCGCGCACATCGAAGGCGATGGCGTTGGCGCGGCGCGTGGAGGTGGTATTGAGGTTGTAGTTGACGGCGATGAGGAAGTCGCGGGCGCCCACAGCCGTGGCACCGCTCTTGGCGACGCTCTCCGTGAACTTGTTGGGACCGAAGTCGGGCTTCCACTCCTTGGAGGTGATGCGCTCCTTCAGGGCTTCGTACTCACCCTGACGGCAGTTGGCGAGGTTGCGGCGCTCGGGCTTGAACGCGGCGTTCTCGTAGCAATAGACGGGGATGTTCAGCTCCTTGCCGACTCTTTCGGCTAATTTGCGGGCGTATTCCACGGTCTCTTCCATCGTGATGTTGGCGATGGGCACGAGCGGACACACGTCGGTGGCACCGAAACGCGGGTGGTCGCCATGGTGGTTGCGCATATCGATGAGCTCTTGGCACTTGGCGATGAGCTTGACAGCGGCATCGACTACATAGTGCGGTTCGCCCACGAAGGTGACGACCGTGCGGTTGGTGGTGGCACCGGGATCCACATCCAACAAAGTCACGCCTTCCGCCTGACGAATCACGTCGGCCACTTGGTTGATAATCTCTTGATTTCTTCCTTCACTGAAATTAGGAACGCATTCGATTAACTGTTTCATTTCGTAACGTATTGATTATTAAATTTTTTTAATATTCTCAAAAGAAGTTTGCAAATGTACATAATTTAAGAATACGGACATAAAAAAAGGCGGCCTAAAAAGACCGCCTATATATTATATGAAGGAATTCAAAATATTATCTGACGACGATTTTTTGAACGGATTGGCCATTTTCACTGTTCAGGTGCAAGAAGTAGACGCCCTTGGCCAAATTGTTCACATTGATCTTGTAAGTGCCTGTGCCGCCGTCATGGTTGAATTGGTCAACATAGACGGTTTTGCCCATCATATCCACCACGCTTGCATTGAATTGTTGAGCTTTGTCGGAAGTAACCTCAACATTCACGAAAGAAGTGGCAGGGTTCGGATATACATTTATTTCAGTTTCGTCAAATTGATCAATGCCATTGTGGATGCCATAATATTCAAGCTCGAAGCCTGTTCCTTGGAGCATGTTGTCAGTGGCGAAGCGGATGATGAATCTGGAAGACGGAACACCGGCCATGTTATAGAGAGGAGCATTGAAAGAGTAAACCTCTGTCGGCTGGTGGTTCATGTCGAAGTGAGCCACAAGTTCCTTGCTTGAAGAGTTGGGGGAAGATTGGTTGTAGATATCAACGAAATCACCTTGTTTCAGGTCAAATTTGTGGAAAGCGTAGACCAATTGGTCAGTCCATTTCAGATTCAGGGTGTATTCGCAGACGTTGGAGGCACGGTAGGTGTCGTCGCTGATTTCATTGTTCGGTTTGTCGGTCAGGACCTTGTATTGGTCGGTATAAGTCTTGTCAGTACAAGCACTTCTGCTGAAGCTCTTTACATTATAGTCAAGGACAAAACCATAGTCTGTTTCAGAGTTTGCGGTGGAGGTGAAGACAACCAGCACGCTGTCGGCATTGACAGTGATGGAAGCGGGAAGTGCTTCGCCTTGGAAGTCACCGTGTTCGCAGTTGGGGATGTTGGTATAGTCGTTGCAGGCAGCCATCAGGTAATCGCCGCTGAATTGTTGTTTGATGCCGGAAGCTTCGGTGCCGCCGTTGTAAACGATGACCTTGTCGCCGGATTTCACTTTGAGTTTGGAGAACTTAAGTTCGTAAGAGGTTGCATCCGGGCAAGCCAGCACCCATCTGCGGTTGGAGTTCTGGGCGTATTTCATATTGCCGGCGCCATCGCTGATGGTACCGAAGCTGGCGGTGACGCGGGTGAAGCTTTCAGCGGGTTTCACGATAGCGGCGCTGTCAGGCATGAGTTTTATCATCATGGTGTTGGAACCGGAAGCATTAAAGGTGCCGGAGCCTAGGGTAGACTGTTTGTTGATCAGGTAGTAGCCGTTGCTGTTGCCGGCCCAACCCCAGTTGACATGGAAATAGGTGGCATTGTTAACAGTGGTGTAGCCGTCCACAATCCAAGCGTGACCGCCGGCTTGATCGCTGCGGCCTGAGAAGAACAGAGGTCTGTGTTGGTCTAATTCCCCTTTGGCGATGTTCTCCCAGAGATACATCAGGGTATCGTTGGAAACCACGTCGCTGATGACTTTGTATTGGGCATTTTCAGAGAAGAAGTAGTGATCCTGCAATGCGGCCAACGCATATTCGGATTGGGAGCCGGAGCCGTCCCAGCCATAACCCATACGAACAGAAACACCGCAGTGGTAGATCAGTTTTGCCAGCTCACCATCGTATGCGTTCAAGGAATTGGCCATGGCATTATAGTCATAGGTGGCTTGAGAATAGTTGACGGTTTGGGCAGGGTAGGTGTAGGTCAGTTCTCCTTCGTCACTATATTCGTGGGGAATGTAAATGACTGTGCCGTAGCCGTGATCCGGATAGCGGTAGAAATAGAGGATGTTGGCCATGGTCAAAGCCACACAACCAACTGGGGTGTGATAGTCATCATTGTAAGAGTTGCGGGGATTGTAGGGGCACATGGTGTTGTAGTATTGCTCCTGGGTCCAGCGGGTGGTCACCAGCGGCTGCATGCTCGGGTTGCCCTTCACGGAATAAGGGGTGAAATCGGAAGCCAGATAATGGTTCCAAGAGTTACGGACATCCAGAGCCGCTGAAGGGTTGCTGAGCAAATAAGACAGTTCCTTCGCATAGCGTTCCGTGTAAATGTCTGCTCCGGTACCCTTTTGGAAATTGCTTTCCAAGGAGAAGGCCAGCACCGGATTGGCCAAATCGGTGGCGGAGACAATGATGAATCCTTGGTCACCAATGCTGAAACGATAGGTGACGGGGACACCGTCTTCGGAATATTCCGTATTCACTAAGACCAACTCCATTTGGCTTGCTTTAGCAGCACCCACACGTTCGGAGAGGAAGTTCTTAGATGCGGTCATGGCATCTTCTACGGGGATCACATTCACCGCGTAGCTCATGGTAACGAACATCAGTAACGATGCGAACAGAGTAAATTTTTTCATACTTTATAGAATTTTATTTATAATTATTCCAATTAATATTATAGCCCGCAAAAATACAAAAAAAATAAATAAAACACCACCTCGAATCTGATATTTAAAATTTATTCAGATTAACGTGGTTTTTTGTATTTTTGCGCTTCGGTTTATGAACCGCTCAAATGTTTTATAAGACAATAAGTTATCTTTGATTATGAATACGTCAAGAAAAATTTCAAACGATTTGTGGTATGTCGGTGCATCCGACAGAAGACTGGCCCTTTTTGAGAATATGATGCCCATCCCGAGTGGCACCTCCTACAATTCTTACGTCCTCATTGACGAGAAGACCGTTCTTTTGGACACGGTTGACCAGGCCGTGGGCGCGCAGTTCATGGAGAACCTGACGGCTGTGCTGGCAGGACGAGTGCTGGACTACATCGTTGTCCACCATGTGGAACCCGACCATTTGGCCTCCCTGACGGAAGTGCTGGTTCGTTGGCCGAATGCCGTCATCGTGTGCAGTCTGCAAGCCTCCCGCTTCATGAAACAGTTCATGGATATTCCTGAACATGTTCAATTCCAGATTGTCAAGGAAGGGGATTCGTTGAATACGGGCAAGCATACGCTCAGTTTCGTTGGTGCGCAGATGGTTCACTGGCCGGAAGTGCTGGTCTCTTACGATACCACCGACAAAGTCCTCTTCTCCGCCGATGCTTTCGGTACATTTGGCGCACTGAATGGCAATCTCTATGCCGATGAGGTCAACTTCGACCGCGAATGGATGTACGAAGCCCGCCGTTATTATACTAATATTGTAGGCAAGTATGGCATGCAGGTGCAGAATCTCCTGAAAAAGGCTGCCACGCTCGATATCGCTATGATTTGCCCGCTCCACGGACCCATCTGGCGCAAGGATTTCGGCAAGTTTATCGAAAAATACGACAAATGGAGCCGTTACGAACCCGAAGACAAGGAAGTTCTCGTGATTTATGGTTCCATGTATGGCCATACGGAATCCGTGGCCACCGTTTTGTCAGGAATGCTTGCCGACAAAGGCTGTCGTAACGTGCGCATGTACGATGTCTCCGCTACACACGTATCTTATTTGGTGTCAGAGTCTTTCCGTTGCAGCCATATCGTGCTCGTCGCTCCGACCTACAACGGCGGTCTCTATCCTCCAATGGAGAACTATCTGCTCGACATCAAGGCGCATCTGCTGCAAAATCGCACCTTCACGGTGATTGAGAACGGTTCCTGGGCACCCGTCTCCGGCAACGCCGTCAAGGCCATCCTCGGCGAGATGAAAAACACCACCGTCCTCGAACCCGCCATTACCTTCAAGTCCGCCATGAAGGAGACGCAACGCGCCGAATTGGAAGCGTTGGCGGATGCGATAGTGGCTTCTCTTTTTTAGAGTTAGGGCCAAGGGTCAAGGGGAAAAGCAATTAGACACGAGACTGTAGAGACGCAAAATTTTGCGTCTCTATGGTGTTTCGAAAAACCATTTACAAAAACGTCTTATTCTTAAACCATTAAATACCAAAACAATGAGAAAAAACACAACAAAAACCAGCCTTTTCAGAGCGGCACTATCGCTGGCAACGGTGCTAATTGCCTCTAATTCTGCAAAAGCCCAGTACATGTCCTTTTTCGGCGACAACACGTGGGAGTATCATATCACCTATCTCACGAACACGCCCGAGGATTATTTGAACTACCCTCCTGAAAGCCAAAGCCTAACCCCGCTGAATGTGTATTGCCGTACATATATACTAAACTATAGTAAGCATTCGGTAAGTGGTGTGACACATCATTATTATCCTTATAATGACTTTCAACAATGGGCTCATGTATATGAAAACGCTGATGATGGACGCTTATATGTTGACACGAGTGGTGTCTGTTATAATGACCATGCCGGAGTACTTGTTTGTGACATGTCTCTAAATGAGGGGGACACTTTCGTGCTTAAGGATCCATGCCTGTATTATGGCACTTTTGATTGGTCAAGTGACACTATTGGCGACAGAGCCATGATTGTAGATAGCGTCAGATATATCGCAGAGAGAAAAACGATATTCCTTTCCCTGATAGACCATCTGGATGATTATTTTTTCGGCACAGCATATAGCGACCAGTTGTCAAATTACAATTTCTCAATCCGTTTCATTGAAGGCGTTGGTCCGACATACGGGTCTTTGCCCGGATGTCGGGATGCTGTAAGCGATTTATACCCTTCTTTGGGTCTTTTGTTATGCATGTACAAAGACGATTCTTTGGTTTACATGGCCGATGAAACTTTGGGATGCTCCCAGACATGTGTGGGGGTACAGGATTATCCGCAGATAGTCATGAATCTTTACCCGAACCCCGCGACGCAGTATGTGGTGTTGGACATGAGCACGGGCGAGGAGATGGACGGCTTGGTGGTTATCACAGATATGCTGGGGAGACAATGCCTCCAACAGAAGGCTGAAGGAATCCGTGTTCAAATTCCGGTGGCGGGTTTGCCCACGGGAATGTATTTCCTGACCTATACGGATGGGAAGAGGACAGTTACAAGAAAGTTTTTGAAAGAATAATGGTCTCAATATTCACCAAACGATTTATAAAACAACGCACAATGAAAAAGATAATAACAAAAACCAGCCTTTTCAGAGCGGCACTATCTCTGGCAACGGTGCTAATTGCCTCTAATTCTGCGAAAGCCCAGTACATGTCCTTTTTCGGCGACAACACGTGGCAGTACCACGTAACTTATATCACCCAACCGCCGGAGGATTATCTGAACTACCTGCCAGAAGAGCAGAACTTATTGGGAGTGTATTGCAGAACACTGATTTTCAATTATAGCAAAGACAGTTATCACCCCTTAGATGATGGTTATTATTGTGTTCCACTTCAAGGGGGCGACTTTGATTGGACACTGCAAGGTAATGCCCTTTTATCGGAAGACACCATGTTCGGTCGCCTGTATATTGGGAAGCGTTTTCTGATTTGCGACATGTCTTTGTCGGAAGGGGACACTTTTCGTTATGATGGTATTTGTTATTACTATTATGACGGCGTATATGCAAAAGAACGCAACACAAAAGAGTGGATACAGCTTGACACCATACGTTTCACGATGATAGTGGATAGCGTAAGGTATGTTTCGGACAGAAAAACAATATATCTTTCATTGCTTGATCACCAGGATGACTACTTTTTCGGTACAGGAAACGGGGGCAGACTCTCTGATTACAATCTCTCCATCCGTTTTATTGAGGGTTTAGGCTCAACTTATGGAATAACGTCAAATTGCGACTACCCTCATGTTGACTCTAACGGAAACTTTAATCACTGGTTTCATTATTTCGATCCATGGTTGGGTCTTTTACAATGCATGTATAAAGACGATTCCTTGGTTTACATGGCCGATGAAACTTTGGGATGCTCCCAGACATGTGTGGGGGTACAGGATTATCCGCAGATAGTCATGAATCTTTACCCGAACCCCGCGACGCAGTATGTGGTGCTGGACATGAGCACGGGCGAGGAGATGGACGGCTTGGTGGTTATCACAGATATGCTGGGGAGACAATGCCTCCAACAGAAAGTTGAAGGAATCCGTGTTCAAATTCCGGTGGCGGGTTTGCCCACGGGAATGTATTTCCTGACCTATACGGATGGGAAGAGGACGGTTACAAGAAAGTTTTTGAAAGAATAGGCTATGAAAAAAAATGTTTTAACTCTGGGGTTGCTTACGGCAATGTGCTTGGTTGCCCTATTAGAGGGCAACGGACAGCCAAGCCCACTTGGGTTTGACAATTTTATCACCATCTCCAATGGGGAGTTCATGGATGGCAACAGCATTTTTAAACCGTTATTCGTCAATTACAAAGTTGACTATGCGAAAAAAAGGGCTAATGGCGAATATTACATCGCGCCGCATTTCAATTACAGTAATATTTATCGGAACCAACAAGATACGGAAATAAATGATACGGTTTATCCCTATGGACATTTCGGGTATGGGGTGAATGGTAACAACGAAATGGATTCTGCAAACATTAAATTGGAGCATGATTTGAAACTTATGGACTCCCTTGGGTTCAATGTGGTGCGAATCGCGCCCACGATTCGCTGGCAGAACAATATACTGAAGATTCCAACGGGTTCATACGCTAAATATTTTGAACTGACAGACGAACTGATTGCGAAATGCGCTGAAAAAAACCTTCGAGTCATCATGGTGCTGAGCGATGACACCAACACATACAAACAATTCGACCAGTACTGCGTCTATTTGGATAGCGTGACCCGGCATTACAGCACGAATAAGACTGTGATGGCCTACGTGGTGTATATGGAACCCGGATATAAGTGGACAACGAATCCTAATTTTAACAATGACAAAGTAATGATTTCCAACTGGTCAAGGAAATGGTATCATATCGTCAAGAAGAACGCACCGCACCAATTAGTCACATACGGCTTGGACGGTGTGAACAATGTGCTCTTTTGGGATCCCTCCGCACTGACCTATGATTTTCTGTCCTTGCATTTTTACGGCACGTCCGATAATCCTATCATCTCGGCCAACACAGTCGCAACCTCTTTCAAGTGGATGAACGACAACGTGGAGGATGTCTGGGTTTTAGGGGAGACGGGGTTCAGTGGAACGACAGATTCTTGTAATGCAGATCCCCAAGTGGGTACAGAGATAGCACAATATCACTACGCTGACCGTACCATGCAGAAATCGTTGGATTGTGGATGCAAGGGTTACGCCTGGTGGCAATACCAAGAAGTAAAGTGGGGAAATTGCCGTTCGGAATATTTTGGTATAGCCAAACATTATCCAAATGAAGTTCTTAAAACGATACATTCTCTTTTCCCCGAATACTCTTCTAGAGGACCAAGACCCCAATGCGACAGACCTCCCCGTTACTATAATATCCCAGACTACCAATACCCCAATATCAGAGGAGTGGTTCAGGATGAGTATTCCAATCCGATAAAAGATGCCTTTGTGGAAACATGGTCAAGCTCCTATAAAACAAAGTATTCCACATTCACCGACAACCAGGGAAAATACACAATCTATACACCGTATGATACGGTTGTGAATTTGGTATGGATTTCTCAAAAAGGATATACTGATGTCCATCTTTTCACAAATAACCCTATTCCAGATACTACAACTTTGACACACATCAATTTTAACAGATGGAAAAAGAATTGGACAAACATAAACTATCCTGTGGCAGGAGATACTCCTGAGATAAGCAATTCTGACGTAATCGTTAAGGGAAACTTTTGCGGCGATGACGCGCAGGAATTGCTGATTATCAAAACTTCCTCGAATACGGCCAAATTATATAAATTTAAAGTAAATCATTGGAAACAAATATGGACGGGTTCCGTTGGGGACTGGCAAATCAGCAGTACCGATATGTTCTTTGTGGGTGATTTTAACGGGGATGGATATGACGAATTGCTGTGCGTGCAGAGCATATCAAATTCGTTGGCGAGCATCTTCCGCTATAACTCCAACCCTCATTATTTTATTCATCCATGGCAATCTATTTGGACAAACTCAGGGAACGGACAAATCGGAAACTGGAGCTATCAACCCGGCGATGTCATACTACCCGGACACTTCAACGACTCCTCTTATTGCTCTTTGCTGTTCATACGAAATTCACTTCGCCCCGCTGCACGATGTCTGCGATTGGCTTCTAATTCTTGGGAGACAGTTTGGCAACTGGCCCCGCCTCCTGTCCAGGAAGAAAGGCTGACAGGATACGACAAGTATTATGTGGGAGATTTTAACGGAGACAGCATTGACGAACTGTTGTGTACAAAAGTGACCAATGGCACTTCAGACAGGATGAACTTGATGCAGTATAACACATCTTGGGAAGTGCTTTGGACTAACAATGGGATTAGTGAAGGAGTGGGTATTTATCCGTATCGGGCAAATTTGCTCATTGGGGATTTTGACTCGGACAAAGCGGATGAAATCTTAGGTATTAACACTTGGGCAACCAAGTTCGATTTCAATGCCTCTAACCAATGGGACTGGTCGTGGAGCACCTACGAGTCGGGAAGGTTGTCAGACTGGGCAGTTAATCCGGGCTACCGAACCTTTTTCCTAAAAGTGATGACGGATGTGCCGGACTACCTGTTTGTGAGCAAGTGGATTGATATACACATAATACCGAACTATCACTTACATCTGTTCAATGCCTATTCGTATGACCCGTGAGTGTAATGTAAGTATAAAAGAACAGCTAGGTTTTTATTAGCAAGCAATTCGAATAATTAAAAAAAATTTAAATTATGTATAAAATCGTCAAAAAGGAAGAACTAGGTCAGGACACGTTCCTGATGGAGGTGGAAGCCCCGAAAATTGCGCAATCGGTGCTGCCCGGACAGTTTGTCATCGTGAAGGCGAACGAGACCGCCGAGCGAATCCCGTTAACCGTCAGCGACACGTTTTTGCCTGATGGAACTATTACTTTGGTAATCAAAGCAATAGGAGTTTCAACCCGAAAAATAGTCTCCTTCCCGGTAGGCGGTTTTTTCCACGATGTGGTGGGACCGTTGGGCAATCCGTCGGCCTTCATCCATCGTCCGATCGGCATGTTGCGCCGGTCGCGCTACTGTTTCATAGCGGGAGGTGTTGGCATCGCGCCGGTCTTTCCATTGGTAAAATGGATGTCACAACACGGGCTGGAGTGCGATGTCATCATCGGGGCCCGCAACGCGTCGTTGCTCTTCTACATCGAGCAGTTCCGTAAAATTACCAACAACCTCTACATCACCACAGATGACGGTTCCATGGGTTTCAAGGGTACGGTGAACGACATGCTGGATTATCTGGTTCATCATGAAGGTCGCCGCTACGATGAGATCACGGCCATCGGCCCGATGATCATGATGAAGTTTGTGTCGTTGAAAGCCAAGGAGTTAGGGATTCCCTGCGTGGTGAGTCTCAACTCGCTGATGGTGGATGGCACGGGCATGTGCGGCGCGTGTCGGGTGCAAATCGGCGGCCAAACGAAGTTCACCTGCGTGGATGGCCCCGAGTTCGATGCCTCCCTCATCAATTTCGACGAGTGTATGCACCGTCAAGCTATGTATGACCATATTGAAGGCCGTAAATTATTGGAAGAAGAAGAGTTACGTGAAAATCACCAATGTCATATCGGCGGTATCGCACATGAGGCCCTTCCACCAAAATCACGTGTGCCGGTGCGCGAGCAAGCGCCCGAGGTGCGTCGTTCAAACTTTAGGGAGGTTTGTTTCGGCTACAATGCCGAAGAGGCGGTGGAAGAGGCTCGCCGATGTTTGACCTGCAAAAACCCGCAGTGTGTGGGCGGCTGCCCGGTGCATATCCGCATTCCTGACTTCATCTCGCTAATCAAGGACGGACAGTTCGACAAAGCTGCCACTCTGATTCGTGAGGACACTGCGCTGCCGTCTGTGTGCGGTCGCGTGTGCCCGCAGGAGAGCCAGTGTGAGGGCAAGTGCATCCTTGGCCGCAAGGGCGACCCCGTGGCCATCGGCAAACTGGAGCGTTTCATTGGCGACTGGTCGATGAAAAACAAAATCGTGGCACAGAAACCCACGGTTCGGAAAGGCCAGAAAGTGGCCGTGGTGGGCAGTGGTCCCGCCGGACTGACTTGCGCTAAAGAGCTGCGTTGTATGGGCTACGATGTAACAGTGTATGAGGCACTTCACGAGTTTGGTGGCGTGCTCGTCTATGGCATTCCGGAGTTCCGCTTGCCGAAAAAAGACATTGTGAAGCCCGAAATCGACACCATCAAGAATCTCGGTGTGCGTTTTGAGAGCGATGTGGTAATCGGCCGCACGATGTCAGTCGATGATCTGATGGAAAAATGGTGTTATGATGCTGTTTTCATCGCATCGGGTGCAGGATTCCCCAATTTCATGAACATCGAGGGAGAGAACCTTTGTGGTGTGGTCTCCGCTAACGAGTTTTTGACGAGAAATAACCTGCTGTTTTCTTATAAGGAGCATTACGAAACCCCGAACTTCGTCGGCAAGAAGGTGACGGTGGTGGGTGGCGGCAACGTGGCCATGGATGCGGCCCGCACGGCCATCCGTCTCGGTGCAGAAGTCCATATCGTCTATCGCCGTTCCGAAGAGGAGCTGCCTGCCCGCCGCGAGGAGGTACACCATGCCAAGGAGGAGGGCATCGACTTCCAGCTGCTGACCAATCCGGTGCGCATTCTCGGTGACGAAAAAGGTTGGGTATGCGGCATGGAGTGCGTGCGCATGGAACTGACGGAACCTGATGCTTCGGGTCGCCGCCGTCCGGTGAAGATTCCCGGTTCCGAGTTCGTGTTGGACACCGATATGGTCATCATGTCCATCGGTACTTCGCCTAACCCGCTGATTTACACCACAACGCAGGGTTTGGATGTCAACAGCCACGGCTGCATTGTAGCCGATGAGGTAGGGGCCACCTCACGGGAGGGGGTTTTTGCCGGCGGCGACATTGTTTCCGGCGCGGCCACGGTCATCCTCGCCATGGGCGCGGGAAAGAGCGCAGCGAAGGCGATTGACGAGTATTTGAGGAAATAGGCAAAAGGCAACAGGCAAAAGGCAATAGGCAAAAGGCAATAGAAGGGCTGCCGCAATGCGACAGCCCTTCTTTCATTTATGGCGTTTTTACCTTTATAATTCTACCGCGGGCCAGCCGTAGTCCTGATAGTATTTGACGTTGAGGTTGTGTTTTTTCACATACTCGCGCAGTTGTTCTTGACGGACGGCCTCGCGGATCTTCTCGTTGGAGTGGATATTTTGGTAGATGTCGAAATAGCTGCCGAAGATGCGTTGGGCGCTGGCCTCGTTGCCGGCTCCGTCAACGGTCTGCTCGAAGGAGACCACCTTGTACTGGTCGCCCTCCTTCTTCAGGGTCATCGTGCCCGCGTGGTTGCCCCCGGAGACGCACTTGAGCGTGTCGCCCGCCTGGTCGTACCAGAGCACCCAGAAGTCGCCCATGAAGAGCTCGTCCTCCTCGTGCACCATGATCATCATGGGGATGCAGAGTTCGCCTTTCAGGTAATGCTCGCCAATCTCGTTCACCAGATAGTCGCTGATGGCGTTGCGCACCACCTGCTCCTTTTTGTTGATGGCGATATGGCGGATGCAGTCGGCCTTGTGTTCGTCGAAGTCGGATATCAGCCATTGGCCGTTCACCTTCTCCATATAGAGTTTATGTTCCTCTACGTCAGAGTTTTCGTCGAACGAGCCATCCTCCCATTTCTGGCGCACCTTGATGGTGGCGACCGCGTGGGTGTTGTCGGTCTTCTCCACGCCGGCCACTTCGAAATCGGCGATGGTGCCGCCGTTGCCGGTCACGAAGTAGTAGAGCCATTCGTGGTCCATGGCCTCGAACTCCGGCAGCTGGTTGAACATCGTGTCCAGCACGCTGTAGAAGTCCGCCGTCATATACGGTTTCGACTTCTCCGACAGTTCGTGGTCGGGGATGTACTGGCACAGCTCGGCCGCACGTTTCTGCAGTTGTTTTTCAGAATCACAACATGCCGCAAACAGGAACGCGGCGATGGCAAAAATCAGGATTTTTTTCATCATATTGTTTTTTTTAATTGTTATTTGCAAAAATCTAATCTCTACTTCCGGGCATAAGGTCGATGAAGGTTTTCTTGACCAGATCGTAAGCTGTAGTTGGGTTGAATCGGTTGGCACCTTCGCGAATCAATATATCCATATCCCCTAAAAATTCCGGAGTTTGTAACTTCAATTCCATATTTTGCACGAACTGTTTATATGTAGGAACCTTTTCCACCACAAATTCCATATACTTTTGGTAGCATTCTAACACTCGCGCTACGTCTATCTTTCCGCTTTCCGAAGCCACTTGCAGATCAAACAAGTCGCGACCTTTCTTCCTTTGGTATAATGCACGCAACTTGGTTCCTATCAATTCGTTAAGGGTGTAAGTGGTGATTTCACATTTACCGCTGAACCAAGAGTTATGAACTTCAAACGGCATTTTTTGCAATCCCAGGACGTTAAAGTGTTCGTAGCAATTGATTTCGATCTTCAGTCTTAAGGGTTGTACCGGCGGAACTTCTGACTCCATACGGAAGAACATAGTATTGTTGTACCGTTTCTGCTTCGTCACTTTGCCTGGAAGCCACGAAAGCACCTCCCCAAGACGGAACAAGATGGGTTTGATGGGACCGGGATGGATTTGCACGAGGTCAATATCTTCGCTGTAGCGAGATTGCGGAGTGAGGTACAGCTTGTGCAGTGCAGTACCTCCGCGAAAAGCCAGCTGCGAAGCCAAAAATTCATCACTGAAGATGCAGACCAGGGCCTTGCAGATGATGAGGTCTTGTTCGACCATCGCATCAGTGTTCCAAGGCACTTGCTCGTACCATTCTTGTATGTAGTATTGGGGAATCATATTTCGTCAATTTCAACTTCGTAGTTTATAACAATTTTCCAACGCTTATCTATGGGCATATCATCGCTAACGGCGTACGTTTGCTTCAGTGGAGTCTTTCGCATTATCCTACCTGTTTGTTTCCATAATGTATAGAGTTTGTCAGCTTGATCCTGCTCTTCAATCTGTTCAAGCAGATAGCCAAGACGTTGAATGGTGGCACTGCTGAAATAACTCAGCAATGGCACCTTTTTGTCATCCCAGGAGGTTGACTCGCACAGTTCCACTAAAAGTTCAGCAGCTCGGCTCACACCTCCCACTTTGCGTTCTTCTGCCACCACGTCCAAAGCAGTTAACTCAGGTTCTGCCACGGTCATATAGCCAGTCAAGGTCTTCACACGCCTGGTGAATTCAAGTGGCAGATTTTGTCTTAGAGTGAATTGTACGCGTACACCGTTTCTCATTCCTGAACGGATAGGTCCCCCATTGACCGTTGCTTGGAACACCATGGCCCGTTGATGCGAAGCTCCATTCATCGCAGCAGCCGTCAGTAACGAGACGTAATAATCACGCTTCAGAAAACTCATCAACTTGTCTATGTAAAACGAAGGAGGAACAACACCTCTCAACTTGTACTCATTGGGTATGATGACGTAAAAGTTTTGCCAAGGTGACATGATGATGCCACGATCAGTCAGTCGGGTCAAACTGTTCTGCAACGCTTGGTCTGAAATGGGCAGGTGCAGATTCAGCACATCTTCCTTCGTGAAAATGTACCGGCCTCTCACCATTTCATGGGTAACCCAGTCTTGCAAACATTTAATATCTGCCATCGTAATCGTCTTATTGTCTGTTTATAAGCAAAACTAATCGCTTTCTGATTATTTCTGCAAATTTGCTGCAAAAATACAACAATTTTCGATTCAACCAAATTTTTGTAAAAAAATATACAGAACAAAACTATTGGATTTATGGTCTCTACCGCACGCCGGGTTCCTTAAAGATATTACCCAGTACTTCGGCATCGTTGCGACAGAGATATGAGTTTATTTCCATCGTTTCCACGCTGGTGATATCGTTTTCCCCCAATGCTGTTTTTAGTCTTTCCGAAATCAGCGGATTTGAATGCAATGGGTACAACCAACACATATCGGGGTTGTTTTTCTCCAAATATTCCTCGTTGAAAGCAAATTTCATGACACCTATTGTCAAGTCTATGTTTTCATGTTCATCGAATTTGCGATTATATTCGGCTAGTACTTTCAGATAGTCATCATAGCTGTCGATTTTTAAGATGGGCTCATTCCCTTTTATTCCTCCAAAACGAGCATAGGAATCTTCAAAAAAAACCGAATTTCTCCAATCCACCATTTCTGGACAATA
>Ga0310691_10003865_pt1 | contig 17368 bp, 16 predicted proteins | sample 176DNAGHGlowgp2_FD_203887 | JGI IMG/M metagenome (GOLD analysis project Ga0310691, IMG submission 203887) | Sheep rumen microbial communities from Palmerston North, Manawatu-Wanganui, New Zealand - 1766 DNA GHGlow gp2 (v2) (version 2) | ecosystem: Host-associated > Mammals > Digestive system >...
ATCTTTCGGCTTGCCATATATCGGGTATTGATACTTACCGCCCTTTTCATAACTGGCACGGATATTTGCTTCATAATAAGAAGTAAATTTACCCGTTGTCTGCCCGTTAACGGCAACGGCATAAGGCTCAAAATTAGCCTCAATATAGCTTTTTAGAGCTTTTTTATCGCTGATTTGAGATATCTTTGCACAATGTGTCTTATATTCGGCTAAAGAATATTCTATATGTTCGCTTTTCAAACTCTGCCGCGGATTCTTTAGTATAGAACCGCAAACGCTTTTTATTGCTTTATCAAACAAGTAAAAATCATCATTTTTCCAACCGTCTAAATCAGAAAAACTGCTCTTTTGTACGGAAAATTTACCGGTGCCGACAATTCCCCCTTGTTGCTCCCCGCCACGGCAGGAAACCAACATTAACAATAAACAAAAAATCAGTCCGCGTTTTAACATTTTTTCGTAGAGCACAACAACCAGTTATTTACTTTAGGATTAAGCGTTTTTTCAAAAGTCCACACATCAGAAATCTTTTGAACGTAGTTTTCATCCCCCTCAATGACCTCGCCTTCGGCATTTTTCAAAAGATTAACCTGCTCGCTGACAAACTTAACAACCAAATCAACCTTTTCATCATCCTTAAATTTAACCGATTCTACTTCGGTTTCTACAAAACCGATTAAATCCGTTTCTGCCGTAATACCTTGTTCTTTGCGTTCTTTGATAACATTTTCAAATTTTTTCAAAAGATCTTTATCAACCAACTTGGAAAGTGTGGAAGAATCACCCTTGCTAAAGGCAGATAAAATCATCTCAAAAGCTTTTTGTGCCCCTTTAATAAAGATATTTTTATTAAATTCGGGAATTTTGGCCAAATCCCTGTCTAATGGGGATAAATTTTCCATATCAGGCAAGTTATCAACCTCTGAAACGGCTGATTTTTTCATTTCTTTATAAACTTTTTCAAACTGCTCTTTGGGAACCATTATAATCTTCGCATCTTCGCCGCCTGTGCCTAAAATACTCTTCAAACGGCTGAAAATAATGACCACTAAAACCAGTAAAAATATAATATCTAAATATCCTGACATTTTTCACCTCTATATATTTTGACTTAATATAGCGCAAATATCTTTATTATCAACTATTATATTTGACGTATAAAAATAAAACTCTATATTATATAAAAAATGCTTTGATGAAAGGATAAACAATTATGGCAGAAAATACACAAACAAATGAAGTTTCAATAAATATGCAATATATTAAAGATATGTCTTTAGAGGTTCCTCACGCACCGCAAATTTTTACAAAAATGACAACTCCGCCGCAAATTCGTGTTGATTTAAACATTGACGGCTCTAAGTTAAATGATGACCAATATGAGATTACTCTTAATTTGCGCATAAACGCTGACGTTGATAAAGAACCGCTATTTATTTTTGAATTAGCTTATGCCGCTGCCTGCACAGTTAAAATTCCGGAAGAACAAAAAGAACAGGTTTTATATATTGATATACCTCAAATGCTGTTCCCTTATGCCCGTCAGATAATTTCAACCAACTTAGCTGAAGCCGGTTTACCACCGCTGATGTTAACACCTGTTGACTTCGCTGCCGTATATAAAAGCAAAAAAGCTCAACAAACAGCTGCAAACTAAAATGAGATTAGCATTATTTCAACCGGATATACCGCAAAACACCGGAACACTCTTGCGTTTGGGTGCATGTCTTGATTTGCCTCTGGACATCATTGAGCCTTGCGGTTTTATCTTTAATGAAAAGGCAATGAAACGCGCCGGTATGGATTATTTAAATATGGCAAACTATCGGCGCCATAATTCTTGGCAGGACTTTTTAGCATATCGCCAAGAGAACCCTAAAGAATATGGCAGAATTGTTTTGCTGACAACACATGCCAGTGTTCCTTATACAGACTTTAAATTTGAACCCAATGATATTATTTTAATGGGTAGAGAAAGCGCCGGAGTACCCGAAGCCGTCCATAAGATTGCGGATTCGCGATTACTCATCCCGATGAATAAAAACGCGCGCTCTATTAACGTTGCCGTTTCTGCCGTAATGGTAATCGGCGAAGCTTTGAGACAGACAAATCTCTTTCCTAAGTCCTTATAATTACAAGATTGTCACAAAAAGTGAGAAAAATTTTAATTTTTTTGCATTTTAGGTATAGATTTGTTTCAAAAAATGTGATATAGTCAAACTCGTTTCTAGATAACATTATACGAATCAGGAGGTAATCCGACATGAAGAAAAATTCTGTTGCTGCCTTCAACTCCGGCGAGTATGTTGTTTACCCTACTCACGGTGTCGGAAAGGTAACAAACATTGCGAAGCAAACAATTGCCGGCAATGAATTGGAACTCTTAGTAGTCAATTTTGATAAAGATAAAATGACACTACGTGTTCCAATGGCAAAGCTGGATAAGGTTGGTATTCGCAAAATTTCTGATGAAACAACAATGAAAGAAGCTCTTGCTACCCTTAAAGGAAAACCGAGAGTTAAGAAAATTATGTGGTCCAGACGCGCTCAGGAATACGAGAATAAAATCAATTCCGGAAATCCTGTTGCTGTTGCTGAAGTTATTAGAGATTTATACCGTAGCGAAAATTTGGCAGAACAATCTTACAGTGAACGCCAAATCTACGAACACGCATTGGAGCGCTTGGCCAGTGAGGTTGCTGTATATGATAATATCTCCATTGAAGATGCCAATAAAAAATTATTGGATACCATCGCCAGCCGCGGGATATAAAAATACACACTCAAACAAAAAAGACTCCGTTTCCGGAGTCTTTTTTTTGTTTTAAACACTTTATTTTGCTTCAGGAATAAGTTTTCCATCTAAAGAATATCTCTCAATCTTTGCATTGTTACGCAAGTTTGCAAAAACTTCTTCAACAACTTGTTGTGTAACCATATTCTTTAATTGTGGTTCAATTTCCTTCAATTCAAGCGGCTTAGAATCTCTGACATCTTCAACCAAAATAACGTGATAACCAAATTCGGTCTTAACCGGAGTCTTAGTATATTCACCCTTATTCATATTGAAAGCGGCATCAGAAAACTCTGTAACCATCATATCCTTTGTGAAATAACCTAAATCAACCTGGTCCTTGGAATATTCTTTAGCAAGCTTCACAAAATCAGCACCTCTGCTTAACTTACCAATAACCTCTTGGGCTTTTTCTTCAGTATCAACCAAAATGTGTTTTGCTTTGACTTCTTTTTGACTTTCAAACTTTGATGTATATTCGTCATACAACTTTTTAATGGCCTCATCATTTGCTTTTTCTTCAACCATTTTTTCCAAATACAACTTACGAGCCAAATCTTCTTTTGCTGTTACAAGCTGTCTTTGATATTCTGGAGATTCTTCAATTCTTGCTTGTTGTGCAGCCTGATAAACTAACTTGCTGTTAACAAATACATCCAATGTCTTTGCATAAAATTCTTCAAAAGGAACTCTGTCTTTAATTTGCGGATGATCAGCATAACTTTGTCTTAAATCACCGACATAAATAACTTCATTATTAACTTTCGCAGCTATACCTTTATCAATCTGTGCATTTGCACTGTATACTTTAAAAGATACAAAAGATGCTACTGCCACAACAATAACGGCCACAGCACTAATCGTAAAACCAACGATTCTCTTTTTCATCAATACCTCCAAATAAAAGTTTTCTCATTTCTCAGGTAAACATATAAACTTATTTATAAAATATTCCAACTATTTTTTATTTGCGTTTATAACTTCTGTTGATAGTATTGACTTTATTTGATATAAACACTAAATGTAGCTAAAAGATATATTTAAAGGTAAAAAAATAATGTTCGCAAATGTTGTACGCAAAATTTTCGGTTCCGCCAACGACCGTTTTATAAAAAAACAAATGAAAACCGTTGAGCAAATAAACGCTTTAGAAGAATATTTCTGCAAGCTTTCTGACGAAGAATTAAAGAATAAAACTTTAGAGTTTCGTTCCCGCTTAAAAGAGGGCGAAACATTGGACGACATTCTTCCGGAGGCCTTTGCTACAGTCAGAGAAGCTGCTAAAAGAACATTAGGTCAGCGCCATTATGATGTCCAACTTATTGGCGGTATTGTTCTGCATAAAGGTATGATATCCGAAATGAAAACCGGTGAAGGTAAGACATTGGTTGCTACATTAGCGGCATACCTAAACGCTATTGAACAAAAAGGTGTACATATTGTTACGGTAAATGATTACTTGGCAAAGCGTGACGCAGAATGGATGGGACAAGTTTATCGTTTCTTAGGCTTAACTGTTGATTATGTCATCCATGAAAAAAATGATGAAGAAAGAAAAATTGCATACAACGCAGATATTACCTATGGTACAAATAACGAATTAGGTTTTGATTATCTGCGCGACAATATGAAGTTTTCTTTAGATGAGCGTGTTCAAAGAGATTTCAATTTTGCCATTGTTGATGAAGTGGATTCTATTTTAATTGATGAAGCACGTACACCGTTAATCATTTCAGGTGCTGCGGAAGATTCCTCAGAAAAATACGTCACCGTCAACAGTATCATTAAAGATATTAACGCTTCTGACTATGAAAAAGATGAAAAAGCCAAAAATGTTACATTAACTGAAGTCGGCATGGAACATGTAGAAAAATTACTAAAAAATGCCGGATTGATTACAGATGGTGGTTTATACGATATCAAAAATGTTCAATTAGTTAACCATGTCAACCAAGCTTTGCGTGCTAATATAATGTTTATCAAAGACGTTGACTATTTAGTGCGTGACGGCAAGGTTATGATTATCGATGAATTTACCGGCCGTGTTATGGAGGGTAGAAGGTATAGCGACGGCCTGCATCAGGCCTTAGAAGCTAAAGAGGGTGTGGAAATACAGTCTGAAAACCAAACTCTTGCCTCTATTACTTACCAAAACTATTTCCGTTTATATCCTAAATTATCCGGTATGACCGGTACAGCTATGACCGAAGAAGCGGAATTTAGTGATATTTATAATTTAACTTGCGTTGAAATACCGACAAACAAGCCTGTTTTGCGTATTGACGAGCATGATTGCATTTACCGTACTGAAAAAGAAAAATATAAAGCAATTATTGATACCATCAAAGAATGTCACGCCAAAGGACAGCCTGTTCTTGTTGGTACCACTTCCGTAGAAAAATCGGAAGTTGTCGCCTATCTCTTAAAACAACAAACAGACATCAACTTTGAAGTATTAAACGCAAAGCAAGATGAACGCGAAGCGGATATTGTTGCTGAAGCCGGTCGCTACGGTGCTGTAACCATTGCCACCAATATGGCTGGTCGCGGTACAGATATTCAACTTGGTGGTAACCCCGATGCCACGCTAAAAAAGAGATTAACCGGTACCGAAACTCCTGAACAAATCGCCAAACTAAAAGAAGAAATAAATGCTGAAATAGCTGAAAATAAAGAAAAAGTACTAAAAGCCGGCGGTTTATATATTTTAGGTACGGAGCGTCATGAAAGCCGTCGTATAGATAACCAATTACGTGGTCGTTCCGGTCGTCAGGGCGACCCCGGACAATCAAAATTCTTTTTATCACTTGAAGATGATTTAATGCGCATTTTCGGTTCGGAAAGAATGTCTGATGTCTTAAAAAGACTCGGTTTACCGGAAGGTGAGGCGCTTGTTCATCCATTCATAACCAAAGCTTTGGAAAAAGCTCAACAAAAAGTTGAAGAGAGAAACTTTGACATAAGAAAAAGTCTTCTGAAGTATGATGACGTTATGAATGAACAACGCAAAGTTATCTATGAGCAAAGAAAAGAGATTATGTCAACAGACGACCTATCTGAAACAATCACAGATATGCGCCACGATTACCTTGCTGCGGCAATCAGCGCCAACGCGCCGTTTGGCACCGCACCGGAAGAATGGAACTTACCACAAATACAACAAGATTTATTTAACATAACCGGTCTGAATCTCTCCATAGAAGAATGGGCAAAAACCCCCGGAACGGATAGCGAGGATTTAATAGAAAAAATAAATCAGGAAGTTGATAACAGATTAGCAGAAAAGAATGCTGACATCGCACCGAACTTTGTCCGTTTGGTAGAAAAAAGCTTCTTCTTACAAACCCTTGACCAACTCTGGAAAGAGCATATTGCTACTTTGGATTTAATGCGCCACACCATTGTTTTACGCGCATATGGTCAAAAAGACCCGCTTAATGAATATAAAAAAGAAGCTTTTAACATGTTTTCGGATATGTTGGATTTACTAAAAGAAAAAATAACCATACTTATCTGCCACATGTCTATTAAACAAAGTACGGAAAGTGATTTAAGAGAACAGGAAGAAAGACAAAGAAATCAAAAAATGACAGCATTTCATGAAAACTTTAACTCTAAACCTGTTGCTCCGGAGAACAGAACTCAACAACAACCCTCTGCTTCTGCCACACCTGAAGAATGGCGAAACATTCCAAGAAACAGCCCCTGCCCTTGCGGAAGCGGTAAGAAATATAAACATTGTCATGGAAAGGTTGCCTAAAAACAGATGAAAGAACCTTTATTAGAAGTAAGAAATCTTCACGCACGTGTTGGTGAAAAAGAGATAATAAAAGGATTAAACCTTAAAATAAATAAAGGGGAAGTCCATGCCGTCATGGGGCCGAACGGCGCCGGAAAATCATCTCTTTCCTATGTTTTAAGTGGCAAAAACGGCTATGAAGTAACATCGGGGGAAATATTATTTAAGGGAAAAAATCTCTTAGCCTTATCAACTGAAGAACGCGCACAGGCAGGCGTTTTTCTCTCCATGCAATCTCCCATAGAGATTCCGGGGGTATCTGCTTCTAACTTTTTAAGACAAGCTGTAAATTCCATTCGTAAAGCAAATAACGAACCGGAGTTAGACATGCTTTCTTTTATGAAATTATTAAAAGCAGAGGCCCAGAAATTACAAATACCCGCAGAGATGCTGAAAAGATTTGTTAATGTCGGCTTTTCCGGCGGCGAAAAAAAGCGCTTTGAAACCTTGCAAATGGCTCTCTTAAAACCGGATTTTTGTATCTTAGATGAAATAGATTCCGGTGTGGATATTGATGCCTTAAAAACAATTTCTGAAGGTATCAATACCCTTAAAAATGAAAATAACGCTTTTCTAATCATTACACACCATGAACAACTTTTGCTGCAAATTGTTCCTGATTATGTTCATATATTCGCTGACGGACAAATTATCAAAACCGGTGATAAAACATTAGCTCACGAAGTAGAAAAAAGCGGTTACGGTAAATTCCCTTTAAAGGAATAAAAACATGAATTTACCTTTAATCAAAAATGTTAATTTATTTTTGGATGATAAACCGTCTGTTTTTGCTTTAAGAAGTAAGGCAAAGAATGCTTTATCCTCTATTGGTTTTCCGACAACAAAGACAGAAGCTTGGAAATATACAAACATCAAAGAACTTATAAGTACGGATTTAAATATAAATACCGATGAAGCATCTTGTTCTGAAGAGTGCAGCTGCCATCATCATAAAGGGGATTCCGCCTTTATAGAAATTCATTTTTGCAACGGAAAGCTCCATATAGAAGAATATAACACCCCTGATGGAATAACCTTAACCCCCTTACCGATGGCACTGTTTGACGATGACTATAAAAAATACATCTTCAACTCTTTTGATTTGGAAAAACATCCCTTTGCCGCACTAAACGGTACATACCTTGAACAAGGTATTTGCATACATGTAGAAAAAAATATTTCCCTAAATAAACCTATACTTATTAAATATAGCCAAAAAGACTGTGCCAATCTGCAGTTGAATATTCATAATCTCATTATTCTGGAAAAAGGCGCTAAATTGGAATTTATAGAAGATTTTTCTTCCACTTCCAAAAATAAATATCTGACAAATATCGTAAATGAAATCTATCTGAAAGCAGATTCAAATCTTACGCATTATAAAACACAAAAAGAAAGCACTAACAGTTTTCATATAGCCTTAAATGCCGTAAAACAACAAGAAAACAGTTCTTACTTACAATACTATTTATCAGATGGCGCTAAAATATGCCGACAGGAAACATTAGTTAACCTAAACCAATCAGAAGCTAAGGCCGAAATTTATTCAGCCTATATTGCAAAAAAAGACTGCACAACAGATATAACAACCAACATAAATCACCTTATGGAAAACACAAATTCCAATCAATACGCAAAAGGCATATTAGAAGAGGATTCCACAGCCACATTCCAAGGTAAAATCCATATTGCCCCTAATGCCGTAAAAACTTCCGGACACCAGCTTCATAAAGCACTTTATCTAAATGATAATGCTACCCTAAACTGCAAACCGGAACTAGAAATATATGCAGATGATGTTAAATGTTCTCATGGTGCAAGTTGCGGTGAAATAGATAAAGAACAACTCTTCTACTTAATATCCCGAGGTATAGAAAAACAATCTGCCCTAAAAATGTTAACAGATGCACATTTAGAAGAACTTTTTTCTTTTATTCCTAACCCTAAGATTAAAGAATTATTTTTCACTCTTGAATAAAAACTTTGCTTGATAAGCTAAAGACAGTTGAACGATGGCCGTCATCATATAAATTAAGAAATAACAGAAAAAATCACAGGCAAAAATATTCAGCCAGAAAGGAAATGTACTCCCAACCATAAAAGAAACAAAAACAACCTTAAAAAAGTAAATAAAAATGAGGAAATAAATAAAAAACCAAATAATCGGCTTATAAATATTATCAAAAATTGGCCAAAATGTTTTATTTAATGCAAAAAAACGTCCTCCTTGCAGGTAATTATAAAAAACCACAAAATTCAACAGCAAAAATAAAACAAAAACAATAACCAGAGAAAAACCAACAAAAACCAACAACTCTGTTTGCCAATCCGCAACAACCTTTCTTGCTTCTAAAAACATACATGCCGCACACAAAATAAGCCATAACGCAAGATAAAGCAAAACAACACCTAAAGCCTTAAAATCTTTTTTGAAACATCTTAATTTAATCACATCTGAAAAGCTTTTATTATCAAATACAATCTCTTGCCATCTGTTAATAAAAACAGCAACGCTAAACAAAGAAATACAGGCTGAAAGAAACAAATTTATGAGTGAGCGTGAACAAAAAAGCCCTTCTATGGCACCATTTACATCAAAACCACAAAAAAGACTACGACCTAAACATAAAATAACAATAGTCATCAAAAAAGAAAGTCCGCCGGCTAAAAAAATAAATTCTTTCAAATGCATACTTACTTCTGTTGCCGGAAAAGATAATCCTTCAAAAAAAGGAATAACCACCTTATTTTCATCATTTTCTGCACTCATAACTTCTCTCCTAAATTTCTTTAACAAGTGTTACACCCGGTATATTTTTTAACCGTGTTAACATCATTCCATCCGCAAAAGCATATCCGCCGTCAAGCTCTATACGAACATCCCAATCGTCTATTTCCGGAATCAAATAAACTTTATTACCACCGCGCCTATCTGCATATAATATTTTCTTTATCTCAGGCACAGCAGAAATATTGTCTATGGATATTTCCCAACCCTTAGCTTGCTCCGCAATAGCCTGATCTAGTGTTTGCACACTATTTATCATTATCCGGGGGTTTTCCTCCTCCGATTGCTTATTTATTGTAACTTTTACCAACAACGGACAACCGGAATTGATAATATCCTCATATTTTGCCAACCCTTCTGAAAATAACATACCCTCAAATTCATCAGTTGTATCAGAAAGTTTAACAAAAGCATATTTATTACCATTTTTACTAAGCCTCTTTTGGAAATTTTCCAAACAACCGGCAATATTTGCCTTAATGCTGTCACCAACTTTGATATTCGCCATCACTTCTTGGCAACTTTTAACTCCAAGTTTTTTCATACTGTCAGTATATACGTCTAAAGGATGGGCTGAAAGATAAAAACCTATCGCTGCCGCCTCCAAACGCAGCTTTTCCAAATCCGGCCAATCCGGAGCATCTGCCAATTTAACCTTTGATGAATATTCATCAATACCAAACAATGAGGATTGTGCGCTATTCTTCATCTCCGTTGCTGAAGAAATATTTTTCAATATTAAATCAATATTCGCAAAAAGTTTACCCCTCTTCTTTTCCAAACAATCAAACGCACCCGCCTTAATAAGCTGTTCCAACTGTTTACGATTAAGCTGTTTGGCATCAACCCTGTTAATGAAATCTGAAATATCCTTAAATTTACCGCCTTTTTCTCGCGCTTCAATAATAGCATTCATATTGGCTTCGCCAACACCTTTAATTGCACCTAAAGCATACCTGAGTTTTCCATTTTGCACGCTGAATTTAGCCAAAGACTCATTAATATCCGGTTTTAAAACATCTATTCCCAAAACTTTGCATTCTGCTTTAAATGTAGCTAATTTATCGGTATTGGTAATATCCAAATCCATTACCGCACACATAAACTCAACCGGATAATGCGCCTTCAAATAGGCTGTTTGGTAAGAAACTAAAGAATAAGCAGCAGCGTGTGACTTGTTAAAACCATAAGAAGCAAACTTTTCCATTTGGTCAAAAATACTTTTAGCTATTTCCTCATCTATACCGTTTTTAATAGCTCCTTCCGTAAACATTTTGCGTTGCTTTGGGATTTCATCACGCATTTTTTTACCCATAACTTTACGCAATTTATCAGCACCACCCATGGTATAACCACCAAGCTCGCGCGCAATCATCATAACCTGCTCTTGGTACACCATAATACCGTATGTTTCTTTCAATATCGGCTCTAACTTCGGGTGCAAATATTGTATTTCCTCTTCCCCATGCTTACGTTTAATAAAGGTCGGAATATTATCCATCGGCCCCGGACGATATAAGGAAACAATAGCAATTAAATCTTCAAATCTATCCGGACGAATTTGCTTATGTACATCTTTCATACCTGAAGATTCAAACTGGAAAACAGCTGTTGTTTTACCTTCTTGCAACATCTTATAGGTATCTTTATCATCAAGCGGCACAGCCTCCATATCTAAATCAATACCCTGTGCCTTTTTTATCCAATCTACCGCCCTTTGTATAACCGTAAGTGTTTTAAGACCTAAAAAGTCAAACTTAATCAAACCGGTTTCTTCAACATACTTCATATCATACATTGTAACCGGCATATCCGCCCGCGGATCTTTATACAAAGGAACAAGTTGGTCTAAAGGCCTGTCACCGATAACAACACCGGCAGCATGCATACCCGAATTACGGTATAAACCTTCAAGTTTAATAGCTATTTCAAACAATTTGTTAATTTGCGGATCACTTTGTCGCATTTCTTCCAATTCAGGAACCATTTCCAAAGCTTCCGGTAATGTCGGATTCTTCCCTTGCACACCTGCAGGAATCATTTTAGAAATTTTATCTGCTTGGGTATATGGCATTTGTAAAACACGCGCGACATCACGAATAACCGCTTTTGACTGCAATTTACCATAGGTAATAATTTGCGCAACATGATCAAAGCCATATTTTCTTTGAACATACTCTATCGTTTTATATCTGTTTTCCTGACAAAAATCCACGTCAAAGTCCGGCATATTAACACGTTCAGGGTTCAAGAAACGCTCAAAAAGTAAGTCCAACTTTATCGGATCCAAATCCGTTACTTTTAGCGACCAAGCAACGATAGAACCGGCACCGGAACCACGTCCCGGTCCGACAGGAACTCCATTGTGTTTTGACCACTTAATAAAATCAGAAACGATAAGAAAATAACCGGGGAATCCCATTTTCTTAATTACACTGAGTTCATATTCCAAACGAGCATAATATTTTTCATCAATTTCTTTCTTTTGCTCAGCTGTCATCCCCTCAAAATAAACAGCTTTCTGCATTCTTTCATTTAACCCTTTATAGGCTTCCTCAGTAATAAACTCATCCTGTGTTTTTCCTTCCGGACATTCAAAAATCGGCAACAACGGATCAACTTTTTTAGAAAGAAAATTACATAATTTAGCTATTCTTACCGTATTTTGAACAGCTTCCGGCAAATCAGAAAAGAGTTCCACCATTTCTTCTTCTGACTTTAATCTGTTATTTATGGAAAACTTGCGTCTGTTTTCATTAGATACATACTCGCCGGCAGAAATACAAACAAGGGCATCATGTGCCTCATACATATCTGCATCAAGAAAGAAAGCTTCGTTTGTAGCTACAAGCGGAATATTATATTTATAGGCAAAATCTATAAATGTTTCCTCGGTCTTTTGCTCAGTTTCTAAGCCGATTCGTGAAATTTCCATATAGAGTCTGTCACCAAAAATTTCTTTCAGTTTCACGGTAAAATCTTCTGCTTCTTCTTTACGATTTTCCAATAAAAGACGACCTATTGTCCCTTCCACTCCGCCGGTTAAAGCAATCAAACCTTCATTAAAATCTATTAAATTCTGTAATGTCAGCTGTGGAACCCAACCTTTTTCCGTGTTATCCAGATAACAACGTTTCATCAGCTTCATAATATTGCCGTAGCCGACATCATTCATAACTAGTAAAACAATTTTATCCGGCTCAAGTTCTTTACCTTTAGAACGCATAATGTCATCAGAATCCGCATTTCTTAATAAAAACTGACAACCGAGTATTGGTTTAATTCCTTCATCTGCGGCAAAATGAGAAAAAGCCTTTGCCCCGAACATATTTGAGCTATCTGTTACAGCAATAGCGCATGCACCGGTTTCTTTAAGTTTTTTCATCAGATCCATTTTTGTTTTATCTTTAAGCATAATTGTACTTTCGGCTAAAGAATAAGCCGTATGAACTCTTAAATGCACAAATTTTGGATCTTTCATATTACTTTTCCGTTTTTATATCTTTTCTGAAACTTTATCACAGATATAAAATATCTCAACTATTTTATCTTTTAATAAAACAAAAAAGGTGCTGATTAAACAGCACCTTTTTAACAAGCCTCTATTTTTTACTCATACTTTGCTTCTGCTCCGTTTTCATAAACATCTTGAGCTTCATTAAAGCTGTTTTTCAAAACCTTCCCAAGCTTCGTTGCGGATTCGGCAGTATCTGATGCAACCGTACCCTCAGTGCTTGCATAAATTTTTGATTGAACATACTTAATTTGCTCATCAAAAGGAATATCCTTCACACCCCAAAAATAAGAGGAGATGACGAAACACCCGCAGAAAACAATAAATAAAAAATACATCAAGGTTTTCATTTTGATATCTCTATTTATTTCAAAATAGATTTACCTGCATAAATAGCAGAATCACCTAATTCTTCTTCAATTCTGATGAGTTGGTTATATTTTGCCATTCTATCAGTACGAGACATAGAACCGGTCTTAATCTGACCACAATTTGTTGCAACGGCAATATCAGCAATTGTTGTATCTTCTGTTTCACCGGAACGGTGAGATAAAACAGCTGTATATTTATGACGTTGAGCCAAATCAACTGCTTTCATTGTTTCTGTTAACGTACCGATTTGGTTAACTTTAACCAAAATAGAGTTAGCAACACCTTTTTCAATACCCATAGCTAAACGCTTCGGATTTGTAACAAACAGGTCATCACCAACCAACTGAACTTTATCGCCAAGAGCATCTGTTAAAGCTTTCCAACCTTCCCAGTCATCTTCGGCCATACCGTCTTCAATAGAGAAAATCGGGAATTTAGCGCACAAATCCTTATAAAATTCAACCATCTGAGCTGATGTATAAGATTTACCTTCACCCTTCATTTCATACTTACCGTTCTCATAAAATTCAGAAGAAGCAGCATCAATAGCTAAAACAACATCTTCACCCGGAACAAAACCGGCATCTTTGATAGATTTAACAATAAATCCGAGAGCTTCTTCAGCAGACTGCAAATTCGGAGCAAAACCACCTTCATCACCAACGTTTGTATTATGACCGGCGGCCTTCAGATTCTTTTTTAATGTATGGAAAATTTCTGCTCCCATGCGGATTGCTTCTTTAATAGAACCGGCTGAAACAGGCATAATCATAAATTCTTGAATATCAATCGGATTATCAGCATGCTTACCACCATTTAAGATGTTCATCATCGGAACCGGTAAGGTGCGAGCCATTGTACCGCCCAAATAACGATATAACGGCATTCCAAGCTCATCTGCTTGAGCTTTTGCAACAGCCATAGAAACAGCCAAGATAGCGTTTGCACCGAGTTTTCCTTTATTTTCTGTTCCATCCAATTCAATCATAGTTGTATCAATGTCAATTTGGCTTTCAGAATCAAAACCGATTAAGGCATCACTAATTGTGTCATTAACATTATTAACAGCTTTTTCAACACCTTTGCCCATATAACGATTCTTATCACCGTCACGCAACTCTACAGCTTCGTGAACACCGGTAGATGCTCCGGAAGGAACAGCAGCACGCCCGAAAGCTCCGGACTGAAGTAAAACATCAGCTTCAACCGTCGGATTTCCTCTGGAATCCAAAATTTCTCTGGCAAAAATATCAACTATTGTACTCATTTCATTCTCCTTAGATAAATTTAAGTTTCACCTAATATAACTTTTGTTCATCTAAAGTCAAGACTCAACTGATAGGATAAACAAAATCCTTGTAAAATAATAAAAAACGGATAAAATTCACACAAAACAATATACAAGGAGGCTCCAATGTTTACAATGAAATGGCATTATCGCTTTATGGATTTGGCAAAACTTGTCGCAACATGGTCTAAAGACACCTCAACAAAAACAGGTGCTGTTATCGTCGGTCCGGATAAAGAAATTCGTGCCACCGGTTACAATGGTTTTGTTCGTGGTGTTGATGATGAAGTGGTAGAAAGATTTGAACGCCCCACAAAATATGATTTTTTTGAACACGCAGAAAGAAATGCTGTCTATAATGCATGTCTTTGCGGTACACAAGTTAAAGGTTGTGTTTTATACGCAACACATTTTCCTTGCACAGATTGCACCCGTGCAATTATACAATCCGGTATAAAACTTGTGGTTACAAATCCTTTGGTTATAGATAAAAGTACCCCGCAAAATACTTGGCGTGACAGAATTACTTATTCCGAACAAATGCTAAAAGAAGCCGGTGTAGAACTGCTTATTTTACCGCCCAAAGAATAAAAACACATACATACGTCTTTAAAAAAACTAATCCGTACTTATATTGCAACTGCATTTAGCAACATCCCGTTACAAAGAGGAGATATAAATGAAAGTTTTAATAGCGGACGAACAATCATTATTCAGAGACGGACTTGCCTTGCGTCTGAAACAAATTCAGCCGGACACTAACATTATACAGGCCTCAAATATATCAGAAGTACAAAAACTCATTTCTAAAGAAACAGATATTGATATTGTAATATTTGATATAGATATGGCGGAATTTTCCACATTGGAAACACTAAACAAGATAAAATCTTTTCTACCGGAAACTAAAATAATAGCTATATCTAATTCCGAAGACACACGCACAATAAAAAAGATATTATCTTTTGGTGTAAAAGGCTACATTCCAAAGCGTTTAGACAGCACCATTTTAGGCGGCGCTTTAAAGTTAATTCTAGATGGTGGAACATATATTCCTGCAGCTTTATTGGATAACATTTCATCTCCGGATAATTGTCGGCAAATTGAAGGTGTTTTAAAGAAAAGTCTGACCAACAGACAATCTCAGGTATTAGATTTAATTGCACAAGGAAAATCAAATAAACAAATTGCCTACGATATGGGTGTTTCTGAAGCAACCGTTAAACTTCATATAAACGCTTTACTTCGCTCTCTAAAAGTAAACAACCGCACACAAGCCGTCATTACTGCACAAAAAATGGGGTTGATATAACATATCCGCCCCTAACATAAACAATATATTTACCTTTTATTATTAACATAAACCTAAAATAAGCAATCGGAGATCTAACAATGATATACATTACTTTGGGCTTCTTTTTGGGTTTTTTTATTCCTTACGTTGTGCGCCGCTATTTTAAAATAAAAAATGAACCTCTTAGTTTTGCTGCCGAACTATATTGGATTTTTCACATAAATAAACGTGTTTCTAAACAAAAATATATAACTAATCAAAAATATTTGCAGTTAAAAAATCGCTATTTTATGCGTTCTCTTGGTTGGGGAATCATTACCTCTGCCATATTTTCCCTCATATCAACCACCATACCACCAGAGGAAGTTCCATGGCTTGCCTTTTTTGTTATAGTACTTCTGTTTTTATCTGAAATAGATAGACGTACCGAATTGTTGCCGGATCTTTTAACCTATCCCCTTCTAATAAGCGGATTCCTTTACGCCGCATTTGCCGGTTCTTTGCTAGCTGATTCAACTGTTGCAGCCGCCCAAAACAGCGCATTAGGAGCTCTTTTCGGATACTTTATCACAACTTTAACATCATTACTTTTAGTGAAAAAAAATGCTAACAATTTTGGTAATGGCGACGTTAAAATTTTAGCCGCTATTGGTGCTTGGCTCGGCTTAACCAATATTCCGTTTATCATTCTGCTTTCGTGCATCGTTTTTGGGATTATTTGCTTTATCTATAAAAAACGTGCCGGTGCTTTCGGACCATCTATTGTTCTTGCAACATTACTAATATTATTCCTTTTGAAGTATTAAAAAAACACCTGTTACCAAATGATAACAGGTGTTTTTCTTTTACTGCAAACTATTTTACGGTTGCACCATAATCATTAGCCTTATTATCTCCCGGAATTGCAAAAAGCAAAATCAAAGCTATTGCACCAATAAAAGGAATAAGTGCTATCAAAATCCACCAACCGAAAAGATTTATATCATGTAAACGACGAATAAATAATCCTACTCCCGGCAAAAGAATTGCTAAGATGAAAAGCGGAGACAAAAAGCTTAAGAAAGGCAAAATATAAACAATTATACTTAAAACCCAACTGATAACCATTGAAAACAAAGTAAACATCCAAAATTGACGACGAGAAACACGACCATCAAATTTAACGTAATTTGTTTTCAAATATTCAACAAAATACTTATCAAATGCTTTTTTCGTATTCTCTTTATTTACATTTTTAATCTTCTTAACCTCAGAACAAATATCCTTCCAAACATCTGTTGCTAAATTTTTTGCAGTATTAATATCTTTTAATGTCTTAAAATCCATCTTCTATCTCCTAAAACCCTAAAAACAAAGCCATATAACTTCATCTTAAGTACAATTTAAGTCAAACTTTTTTCTTTTCAATAAAAATTAGAAAATATATACAAAAAAGCGCCGGATAATATACCCGACGCTTTATTCAAATTTTGCTAAATAAAATTAGCAAGCTTTTTGACAGCAGCAACCTTCTTTAGCT
>Ga0310691_10003867_pt1 | contig 17364 bp, 23 predicted proteins | sample 176DNAGHGlowgp2_FD_203887 | JGI IMG/M metagenome (GOLD analysis project Ga0310691, IMG submission 203887) | Sheep rumen microbial communities from Palmerston North, Manawatu-Wanganui, New Zealand - 1766 DNA GHGlow gp2 (v2) (version 2) | ecosystem: Host-associated > Mammals > Digestive system >...
TCAAAACAAAATAGGAGTTATCAATGGGATATCGTAATTATTTATATGTAGCTGATAAAAAGAAATTTAATAAGTTTCGTAAATTAAATGCTAAACAAATGTGGGATTTAGTTGGTAAAGATAAAGCTCTTGATGAAGAAGATCTAGAAATAGCTCCATGGTTTTATGATATAAAAGAAATAATAGATTTAGAAGAAGTATTTGAATTTGGCAAATATATAGACTTTTATGATAGAATTAAACAATATTTAAAACCAGCATTTAAAGATAAAAATATACAAAAACAATACAATGAAGAGGAAGAATTCATGATAGCCAAACCTGAAATTATTCAAGAGTGTATGACTATCTTTAAAGAAAAAATAGAAACGTATTATAAAGACTTATTAAATGAAAAATCTTCTGATGAATATGATAAACGAACACAACAAGAGAGATTAATAGGTTGTATTAAAGATCATCTTTGCTGGGTAAAATTCTTAGACTATTTACCAGAAAATAAATGGAATCTTGGTGGAGGTTGGTTATATGAGCATGAAGTATTCACATTGATGCATATTGCTCGTATTTTTAATCCTAAAAAACATATTTTGCTTTGGTTAGGACATTGAGATGGAGAATGAAGAATGACAGAAAGCTTATTACAATTACATGAATTAGTTAAAGAGCATCCTTTTCGTATCAATAATGATAAGAAATATCTTTCTAATTATATTGATATATATTATAAGTTTTATAAAGAATTTGAAAAAGAATATCCTTATGAAAGTAATAATAAACAAAGATGTGGTTTAAGTTATATGCTTCATGATGCAACTAAAGCAATATCAAACATTAAAAATAAAGGTGATTATTCACAGTGGGAAATACAAATATTAGAAATAGGATTAAGTGCATTACATTTATATATGGATTATGGTATTTGTCCTAATTATTATAGAGTATGGTATGATAGAACTTTAGATCATTATACATGGAATGAAAAATATCAGAAATATTTTATTAAATTTTATGATAAGAACAAATATGCAGAACGAGCAGAGTGGTATAAAAATCATTGGAAAGATTCAATGGATAATAAAGATATAAGAGAAGTTGTTGAAGAAATATGTAATGAACTTCAATTTACTTATGATAATTATGATGAGTTGTTTGGTAAGGATATACAAAACATAAAATTAACGGAAAATGAAGAAATTGAACTTGAACCTGATGATTGGTTATTGAGATGATAGATATGTTTTAAAATATCAACAAAAAAAAGGATTAAAATAATGTTAGAATATGAGTTAAAAGAAAATATTGGATATAACGAAGAGCTTGGTCAAATTATTCCATTTAAAGTTTGTAGTGTCGAGCAAATAATATATCAAACAAAAGAATCTCTACATCCTGAAGAAATCCTAGCTAACGAATATGATATAATGGAAGTAAAAAGAGCTTTAGAAATAACTAAAAAATTTTTAGAAATAGCTGAACAAACAGGTTGTTGGTTTGAGGATTAGAAAAATGATTAAATTATGTTGGTGGTTAATTCGAACTCTTATCTGGGGTAATGATTTTAAGATAGATTTTAATTTTAGTGTAGACTTTGAAGAAGCTATGATATATCTTAAAAAAGGATATTTTATACGTAAATTGGCTTATGAAGACGTATTATTCGTTAAAATAAAAGGTAATATTTATTGTATAAATACCACAAAAGGCACAGCAACAGTTATAAACGGTTTTACATCTGAAGCAATGAATAGTTTGTGGAAAATAGTTCCAGAAAGAATGCAAACAGAAAAGAAATTTTTAGATAAGGATTTGATATAATGACCAAATATACTGTAGAATTTAAGACAGAAGGTGGAAAAACAATTTATCCGAAAATCATAACTGTAGATTGTATGGAATTTAAGGTTCTAAAATGGACAGAAGATAAATCAGAAGCTATAGCTTGGAACGAATATGATTGTGCAGATGACTTTGCTATGGAATTCGAAAACGCAGAAGTTGTAGAAATTTAATATAGAAGGGAAAACTTAAATGACAGAGAATCATAATGAATTCGAACAAGAAATGGAAATGTTAAGGCAAGAAATTTCTAAATTGATTAAAAATCACCTAACTAGTCGATATACAGAAGAATACTTACGGGCAAAATTACCTCCTTTTACTAGTGTCGATGATAATATAGAAATATTAACACAAAATATTTTAATTACTTTTGGTAAATTTGCTTTAGAACACGGTTGGTTTGAAACAAAAGAGGAAGAAAACAATGATTGATAACTATTTACAAGAATTAATAAAAGAAGAAACAGATAAATTGAATAATACAATTTGTCTTATTGCTTCTGAAGGCTTACCAGATCAAGATATCTTAGATTTAGAGGGTTCTGTTATGTCTGTGCACTATTCAGAAGGCCTGCCTGGAAATAGGCATTATGCTGGATGTGAAGTTATAGATAAACTTGAGCAATACTGCATAGATAAAGCTTGTGAGTTGTTTAGGGTTAAGCATGCTAATGTTCAAACATTTAACGGTAGTAATGCAAATACATGTGTATATCACGCTTTTTGTAAACCAGGTGATAGAACATTGTCTATGGATCTTAATCTTGGAGCCCATTTGACTCACGGGAGTAAATTTACATATTCTGGTCGCATGTATGAAAATCATAATTATGAATTAGTAAATGAATTAATTGATTATGATGAAATTAGAAAAAGATTATATGAAGTTAAACCTAGATTGTTAATTATGGGTTATTCTGCATATTCAAGGCGTATTGATTTTGAAAAAGTTAGAGAAATTGTAGATGAGTATAATACTAAATTAAGAGAAGAATATGAAAACAATGCTAAAAGTAGTGAAGGTGGATATGACGCTACTATTGATTGGTATATGAAAGAGTATGAACAAAAAAAGTGCATTCTTTGGACTGATATGGCTCATTTTAGTTTATTTATCGCAGCACATCTGTGGAAAGATAAGTATGATCCAACGATTTGGTCTGATGTTGTAACTACTACTACTCACAAAGGTTTACTTGGTCCACGGAGTTCTGTTATTCTCTGGAATAATGATGATTACACAAAAAAGATTAATAGTGCAGTATTTCCTGGAAATATTGGAGGAAGTAATCAAGCTATGACAGCAGCTAAAGCACAATGTTTTATAAATTGTCTTAAACCAGAATTCAAAGATTATGCAGAACAAGTATATCGTAATATGCAAGCTATTATAAATGGTATTAAGGATTTCGATAAACAATCTAAAATTCGTTTTGTATCCGGTGGTTCTGAAAATCATATGGTTCTTCTTGACATGAAAGGTATTGGTCTTACTGGTAAAGAAGCAGAATCTTTATTGGAATCATATAACATTATATGTAACAAAAACATGATTTCTGGTGATTTAAAGCCAGCAGATTGTACAGGTATTCGTCTTGGTACTCCAGCTATTACAACTCGTGGCTTTGATGAATCTATGTGTTTTGAACTCGGTCAGCTTATTGCTCGTATTTTACTTCGTGGTAAGCAAGAAGTTCCAGAAGGTACAATTGATATAGAAGATGCTTCTATACGTTCCACGATTAAAAAAATGCTTGATAAAGTTGGTCCTTTTTATAAACAGAAATATGATTTGCCAAAAGATGATGGACCTGATGATATTATAGCATAAAAAGTTTTACTTTTTAATAAAGACGGCTTATTTAATATAAGTCGTTTTTTTTTATAAGGTGTGAAAATGAATAAGAATAAATATATTTGGCAAGTTTTTAGAAAAAATATAAAAAATTTAGAAAATATAATCACGTCATTAGTGTTACAAAATAAACTTTTTTACAATTTTAAATTTTGCGATTACAAAAATGTATTTTTTAAAATTAAAAATTGCTGCAAATATGATCTTACGAAAGAAATGACATTTGTCAGAATAATTAATCAGTATTTGATTCATTATAACATAGTTATTTATTTTAAAGATACATATACTTACTTCCTATGTAAATGCTATGATAACAACATCAACGACTTTATTGTAGAAGCTATAACTAGATCTAATGAATCAGAAGATATAATTCATGATCATTTTATTTCATTTGATAAAATGATTCAAATATTAAATGACACTAATATCGATTTTACCATTGGCGATAAGTAAATTTCTTACTTTCATCAGCTCTAAAAGGTTGGCGAATTGTGAAGTCAGTTACTGTTGTACCATCATAATTGTAATGTACAAGTGGAACAATTGGATTGAAGCTACTTACTGCTCCACTATATATTCTAGCTATGTTATTTTCATTTCTAACATATCTATAATAACTATCACTTAAATCACTATAGTTATTAACTTCTCCAGCATAATAATGAACGCTTATATAACCACTCCAATTAGTTAAATAAATAGTATTATATTGTTGTAGTAATTCAGATATTCTTAAGGCATTATTGATCCTATAAATAGATTTCAAATTTTTATTTTCATCAAATCCATTAGAAATTAATCCTTTAACTCCAGGTAAAACAAAAGCATGATGTCCAATAAAACCTGCTCCATTAAAGATCATATCATGATCATTAGAGTCTTTTGCGATATGCCATTGATTATCAGAACCATAACTTACTACACATATAGGATAACAAAATCTAATAGCTGCAGTACCAGCATTACCATACGTATTAATTTCTTTATTAGTAGTATCAAACCATACATGCCAAGCAACATCAGCAAGACTATCTATAGTACCAGATACTACTTTAGATAATGAAAATGTACGAAAATATCCACCTTGACTAAATACCATACTATTTCCGTTATTAGCAGAATAAGAAGAAAAATCAGTTGTTATATCATTATTAATGGTTTTTGTAGAATAACTTGAACCGTCATTTGTCAATATACTTCCAGCTTTCAATGTTAACACATTATTCTCTAAAGTCAACTTCAAATTCTGTGGTATCTTCAATATACAGTTACTTAAAATACCAGCGTGAGTATTGAATGTATGTGAAATATCCTTTATTTGATAAACTTGATCATTATTATATGTATTTCCACTTACTACTTCTTTATATTGATTATACGACAATTTATTAATTATCAAATCTGATATTGGGGTACTACTCATATTATATAAATCCATTGAAAATAACTATTTATTTATAGAACTTATTTGAATAAATGTTATTAAAGATTTATATTCTATGGCTTTACTCATAAGATTTTATGATATAAAAATAATCAAAATTTAAGTTCTTTTAATTGAAAATTTATAACGATTGTCTTGGAGTAGAAAATGAAGATATGTACAGTCACTAAAAAACACAATACGGGTATAAATGTTGGAATGATTCTTATAAATGATGAAGATAGAGTTTGTTTTGAATCAAATTTTTGTGTTACTAGTGATAGAGAATCAGATGGACATCTTATGGGAATATGGCGTGCTTTAAGTGTTATTAAAAATCGTGGTAAAAATGTTGATCATCAAGATATAGTTTGTATTCTTCCAAAAGATTTAAAAGGATGGATAGATTTACGTTTGAGAGAAGATAGATATACACAACATCTTAAAAGAATGCTTAATATAGAAATTATATCAAAGGATATCAATGACGAAGATAAGTTATATTTAAATGTAGCAGAACAACAATGTAATAAAAATAATATAAAACCAGTTAAAAATAATAACGGCCGTTAACAATGGCTTTACAAAATAGTTTTATTAACTATATAATATATACAGTTTAATTAGAAAGAAAGGAAAATAAAATATGTTAGGAATACCTTCAGTTATTTGGACTGATAAAAACGGCAACGATCGTGGAATCGATTTGTGTTCTAGATTATTACGTGACAGAATTGTCATGTGTACCGATGAAATCACTAATGAGTTAGCAGAATCAATTGTTGCGCAGTTATTATACCTTGAAGCAGAAGATAAAGATAAACCTATCAAAATGTTTGTTAATAGTCAAGGCGGTTCCTGTCTTGCTGGTCTTTCAATTATTTCTTGTATGGAAACAATTAGTTGTCCTGTACATACAATTATTTCTGGTCTTGCGGCTTCTATGGGTATTGTTATTGCAGCATCTGGTGAAAAAGGTAATCGTAGTATTTATCCATTGTCTAGAGTGATGGTACACCAGTGTAGTGGTGGTCAATCTGGTAATGTTCAAGATGTGCGTGCTAACTACAAAGAAATGGAAAAAGTTAATGACATTCTTATGGAACAGTTAGCAAAATGCTGTAGTAAAGATGTAGAAATAGTACGTAATGATTGTCAACGTGATACTTGGTATGGACCAGAAGAAATCATTGAATACGGTTTGGTCGATAAAATTATTAAACCTCGTAAATGATTTAAATAGAGTTATACCATTCCATAAATTCTTCTATTGTAAAGAATTCAAGCCAATTAAGACCGTTATCTTTAGCGGTCTTTCTTTTTAAAGGATCACGAACTGTCCAGGTGTTTATAGCCTCAACATAATAATCTGATGTTTTAGCTTTTTCTTTCCATTTATCTAATAATTTTAAAGCATCTATATCATTTTCATTAAATGGACCTAAAATTTTTTTATTTGATATCTTACCATGAGTCCAATGACCTTGATATTCAATATACGTATCTAACTCTGGAATATAAAAATCACAAGCAAATGGATATAACTCTGAAGAATATTGGCATTCTATTAAATCAAATTTACGTTCTAATAATGTTTTAATATATTTTTCTGGATTTGAAATATTAAGAGTGCCATTTCTTTTACGCGTTTTAAAACCTTTATTGACAATATCTGGAACTTTACTTGGATGATCTACACCGAAATGTAATAAATATGTTTCTCTGGCTTTAGCTTTTGTACTTTCTGCTTGTGTTGAAAATTCAACTCCATATTTATTTATACAAGTTTGCTTATATTTATCTCTATTATTATAATTTTCATTATTATATTTACATTTCTTTGTCTGTTTTATTTTTTCTTTTGTCTTATTTAAAAGCATTTGGTGCTCTACACCATATTTTTCTAAACAGGTTTGTTTTGCTTTTAATCTATTATTGTAATTTTCATCACCATATCTTTCTTTACAGGTAGTTTTACTACGTATGTGCATACAGTGTGGACATCCTTCACCCATCAAATGATGTTCGAGATTTTGATAAAAATACTTATTACAGCTTTTACAATAAATTTTAATTTTATAATTATTATTCAATCTTTTATTAAAGCTTTCTTCATCATATGTATATCTATCAAAATGAATAACTTCAACTTTGTCGATAAACTCTTTAAATGTAAGCTTAGCTTTATTAATATAACACAAATTGGGACAGCCTTGTTTATTTACTAAATGATTAGAAACTAACTGCTCAAAAATTTTACCACATTTTTTACAAATAATTTTAATTTTTGATCTATATCCATTATATTCAACTAAGCTATAATCATATTTATCACCATGAATAGCTTTAGCTCTTTCTATAAATTCTTCTGTAGTTAATTTTTTAGACATTTTTATAATCTCCATTATAATACTCAATAAAAATAAACAGTGGCAATGTTGTGAGTTGCAACACTTTCAGTCTGCAGAACCTAGCCACTTTTATTAGAACTAATAATTATCTAATTCTAAATGAAATTATATTAAAAATAAGAGGTCATCATATAGGTGACCTCTATAATATTATTATATGATTAAAAAAATCATTTCAATATTAGATAACCAAAAAATGCCAATGTAGCACCCCAATACCATTCACTGATCTTCCAACCATTTTTACCATCGTCATAAATATGTCTACAAGTCCAACCTCCTAACCAATAGATTGTACCTTGTAAAAGACCAACACAACAATATAATATTGAATTAAGCCATAGGCCTAAGATAAATGTTGTTAAGCCTCCTCTAAGTGATAATGTAACAAAACCGTATAATTTACCGTTATCCTTATAACTACCTTCTGGTAGTAAATTTCCTAACCACACAAAACATTTGTGATTTAAACACCATTTTCTAAATTCATTTAAAGCTGGAAAAAATTTTTCTTGTACAAAATACGTTATATTGAGATCATCTTTATCATTTTCACTAACAACGCCTGTGTATAAAGCTCCAATATATGATCCCCATCCACTAATTGAAGTACACATTTCAGAAGCTATAATACCAGTAATCAAAAAGCATGATTCCCAGTCATTTATAATCCAAGCCATACATACTGGAAATGCAACAGCAAACCACCACTTATTAAATGGAAATTTTTTATCTGTTCTAGGAATTCTTAATCCACCTCTTACTCTAAAAGTAAAAGCCCCAATAAGTGTGATAATAATACATTGTATAATGTTAAACCAATATTGATTCATTTTTACTTACTCTCTTCTTCTTTTTCTATTTTTATTTCATCTTCTTCGTTATTAACAACTATCACTGGAATATCTGGATATTCTGTAACTTCAATCTGAATTTCGTTTCCATTTTCATCTTTTTCTGTAATGATTTTTTTAATTCCACCTTGCATTTTATGATCCTTATATTAAATTTTATTAACAGATAATTAGAACTTATATAAAAACGGCTTTACAAAATATTTTCTTTTTTATATTTTTTAATTATATAAATTTATTTTTAGGAGAATTGGACTTTGAAAAAGATTATATTGTTATTATTGATTTGCTTATTTTTAATTAATTGTACAAATAAGATTGAAGAAAAAACACCTTTATCAGAAATGATAGGGAAAACATATTCTAATTGTAAAGTTAAATCTATTATAAGGAAAGCAGATGAAACTATATTATCATGTATTTATAAAAATGAATTGATGATCATAGATACATACACAGCTGAATATTCAGAAGAACAAATTCGTGATGAATTAATAGAAATTTTAGCTTCAAACGATATTTATTTTGGTATATTGACAGATTAAAAGGAGATATAATATGAAAAATGTTATAAAAGAAATTATAGATACAATTTTAAATTGTTTAATAATGATTGTTGTCAATTTGAGTGTTTGTATCATGCTTATATGTTCTTGTGTAGTTGCAGCAATATTAATTCCATTCACATGGTTAACTGGAATAAGAAAATTTATAGCTAAAGAATATGAAAAGTTTTATTATATTATTTCTAAATTTCTTTCTCATGATGAATATTTAGATGATGAGGATATCTAAAATGTTGATGTTTGTAAGTATAATAATGTTAGTCTTTTTGAATGTGATAGGATCAAAAAACGATACATTATTCACAGATAAATTAATAATTTGTTTAGCGTTAATGATATTAGAAATATTTTTTGAATATGTTATATTCGATCACTTCTATAACAAGTAACTTCAAATCAAATAATGTCTAATAATTCTTCTTCATTTTGATCAATAAAGTTATTATAATTGCTTGATTTTTCTTGTTTTTGTGAATGTGTTGTATATTCATATTGTGGAAAATCAGCATAATTAAGTTGTGCATTATAAATCATACCAACAAGAGCATCGCATAAATCTTTTTTCTCGGTTGTTCTTGTTACTTTACCTCTATCAAATACCAAAGAAGATAATTCTTTTTTAAGCGTTGGACAATTTCCTACTTTTACAAGCCCTTGTTCTATCAAAGCGGATGCATTTGTATAAGGTTCAAGTTTTATATCAACAGAAACCTTTTTAACTTCTTCAAAACAACCAGATTTAGCAAGTGTTTGTTGAAATATTTCACCATTCCATTGATCGCTAGACACTGTATGGATTGGCATATTACGTTCTATAACTAAATTTATCAAAAACGTTTCTATTGCATGTATATCTATTTTGTTTTTAGCATTTACGGCAAGAAGTAAATCGACAATATACATCGTTTCTTTTTCTTTTTTATCTTCATTATATCGCCATTCCTTATGTCCTATACAAATAGCAGCATCACATTGACCTTCACCACCGGCAGCTAAGTCTACGTGACAGTAATATTTAGCTGAAGGAGCACGTTTAAATACCCATCTGCCATCGGTTAATTGATCCCAAAGTTTATATTCATCAAGTGTACCAAGAATATCATTGTTGTTACCTATATCAGCATGAATAAGAAATTCAGAAGGCAATTCAGGATCTTCCAATTTAGATATATCTCTAAATACAGTAGAATTATCAACTGTAGTCATACCAGCAATATCTTGTATAGATTGTTCAAGTTGTAATTCGAATTTAGACTTATATACAGTTGGTACATTTATGACTTCACATCCAGGAGGTGGTGTATAATTACCATCTTCTAACGCCTTGAGTTCACCAGGATCTGTAAAAATCTTAGACGGAATACTACCATTACCAACAAGTACAGGAAACGTAGAACCATCACCAAGAAATTCAGGATCGACTTTTACCTCCCACAAACAAGGGTGCAAAGATAAAATAGATGGATCATTTTTTGGTAATCTTCTAATATATTCACCGATAGGACTATTAGTCGTACGAGCTGAAGAAACTACAGATTGAAATACTAATGGAGATCCTTGGAAACGTGAACTAAATCTATTATCTACTGAATTAAGAAGAGCTAATGCTTCATCACATGACTTTTCATTAATTTCATCCATAAAGCTGTTTACAATATTCAAACCTATAGTATGTGTAATTCCAGAACCACATGTTATAATTATATTGTCTGGAAAATAAATTGTACCAGTTGAACGTTCTACTGAAAATGGTATTGGACAATGAGAATCTGATAAATCAAAATTATCAAATGACTGCATTCTCATAACACGTTGAAAGCAAGGCATTGTTTCCATCAATTTAATAAATGGTAATAGATTTGTTTCATATACTTGTTTTAGTGTCATTGAAATAATTACATTTGCAATTGTAGCATCCTGATCTATATTAAAAACAGCTCTAGCATTTCTAAGACATAAAATACGATATAAAACATATAAAAATGCTTTTCTAGCTATGGTAGATTTACCACAATTGTGGGCTATTATACCAGCTTTTAAAGCAAAGTTATGATTTCTTTCAGTTGTTATGTCATATACTGGTTGTTTACCAATGTATTTTATTGAAATGATTTTGTGATTGTATAATTTCTTACGTTTATGATTTTCTTTAGTTCCTAAATTAGGATCATACCATGGTTCTTTTAAATGTATAAATGCTAATTTTTCTTTATATTCTTTTGAATCTTTACCTTTGAATCTTGCTAAAGATCCTAATGCTTGTTTTGCATAAATTATTTCTAATTCTTCTTTTGTTTTACATGCTTTTAAATTACGCATGTTTTCAGCCATTTTTCTTGAAGTATTTCTACCTTTATCAGATTTATTATATTTTGTAATAATTTTACTTATTTCTTTTTTGTGTTCTTTACCCTTTTCACTATTCCAAAACATATTAGCTGAATTTTTTTGAAATTCAGAATTATGACATAAATTGATTATTGCTATTTTTCTTTTAGCTTCTAGTTCTTCATAATCAGGTCTGGCTTTATATGTATTAAATGCTTTTAAGCCTTTTTGTCTTCTGTATTCTTTAAATTCATCTCCTTTAATTGAGGCATTATATTCTTTCCATCTTCTTCCACCTAATCGAGCATGATATTCCCAATGATAACGATGTGGAATAACTGCTAAATTACAAGGCCTATCATCATATTTTTTAAAATTTTTATGATGTGTAACTTGACCTCTTTTGTATGAAGTTTTCCATTTACTTACTATCAGATAACGCTTTTCCCATTTTTCTGTGATATTATTTTTTACTTGAATATATCCTTTGTCACTAATTTGATAATAATAAGGCATCATCGAAGTACCAACAGATAATCCAATGTCAATACTTTTCCATTTGTTTTGTCTAGTTAAAAATCTATGATCTGATGTGCATTTTATTGTTTCGTTATTATCTAAAGTAATTTCATATACATCTTGTATCCCACTAGAAAATACATCTATAATTTTATCTGGTTCCCAAGATTTATTTTGTGTATTAAACGATAATACCCATTCATTTTTATAATTATTTAACAATTCTTTTATAGTTTTATCACCATTCAGCGTTGCTACAACTGTATCATCTGTTAAACATCCGATTGAGCCACCAAATATAGTCTTTCTAACAGGAGAACCTTCTCTAAACATATATTCTAATTGCTTACGCCAATATGGATAAAGTGTGGCGTTGCTGTTATACATATAGAATTTACCAGACAGAAATTCTTCGATGCTTGGTACAGGCCGTCTATACATGATTCCGTCGATTTGATTAGCTAAATCAGTATCTTGATTTGTTATTGTCAAATAAAGAGCGATACGTCTATAAACTTCTTGTTGCTTTTTAAATTCTTCCGGCATAAAATGATCTTCATAATATGTCAAAATATCAAGAAAATCTTGTGACGCTATAACTTTTTGCAATTCGTCTGGATTATCAAAAGAAACAACTGGTAATTTTTCTAATTTTTGTTCAATGTCATATGGTAATTGTTCCATAGCCGTCTATAAATTCTCCTTTTTTAATTATATCATATAGAACTTGATAAAAATAAGACTTTTAATGATAAAATACAGGTAAAACAGATCGTTAATACTTCTAAAGTTCTAAAATATAATCGTGTTAGATGCTTATATAGACGTTAATGTCTCTAAAGATTTGAATAATGAAGACGTCTATAATTTTTCAGATAAAAATAGACATTTAAAGACTATAAAAGCTTACAAAGACGAGAAATTTCATGAAATTAACAACTATAAGGATAAGTTTAACATGTTAAAACCATTAAATGACGTTAGAAACCTTAAAGATCCGTTGAAGCAATTCGTCTGCAACATGAGTATTGCATTCCCAGCAGGCAGCCAGCTTGCCCAATTCATAGACACAGAAGACCTCATTCTTCGTGCGACGAGTTACAGCATGCCAGGATTCAAAGCAGATGAAACCGTAGTTACCTGGTCGGGATTTGAAAGGCACTATTCCGGTAAACAAACAAGACAAGGAAGTTGGAGTTGTACAGTTGTAGAAGTATGGGATGCAAGAATATTAGAGATATTCAAACGCTGGTATAATGCTGCTCATAACTACAAGAATGGTACAATTTCTTTGTTAGATCAATATACAGGTACAGTTAACATTTCTCTTGTTAATCCAGATCTTTACGAACCAAAACCTAGTGGAATTCGTTCATATGACCTACGTTTATATGATGTATTCCCTGTAACTTGTGATTTGCCAACAATTGATGCTTCGAGTTCAGAAAAAATCGACATTAGTTTGAATTTGAATTATAATTACTTCTTAGCAGGTGATGAAATCGATGGCAACTAATTAAACCTTTGATTTTATTAGTTTTTTAAGGGACTTGGAAAATAGTCCCTTTTTTATTTACAATTTTTTATCAAAATGAGAGTTCTATAGTTATATATAAAGATGAAATAAATATCTACTGGATCAGAATATGAAGAATATTTGTAAAAATTGTGGTAAAGAATATGAATATGAACCAAGAAGAGGAACATATAAGTTTCAATATTGTTCAAGCTACTGTAAACATGAATATGCTAAAAAAGATGCAGAACCACAAATGCGGATTTGTGAACATTGTCATAAAGAATACTGGTGGGATGGACAATTAAGAAATTATGAAGGTAACATTTATGTTGACACAAAAAGATTTTGTTCGCTTGAATGTGGTAAGGCATATAAATATGAAAAAATCAAAGAAGTCAAGATAGAAAAATATGGTGCAGCGGGTCTTGGATCTAAAGAAATCATCGAAAAGGCTAAAAAAACGAAATTAGAAAGATATGGTAGTGTAGGTTATAACAATCGCGAAAAGGCTAAACAAACTTGTTTAGAAAAATATGGTACAGAAAACGTATCACAATCAGAACAATCAAAACAAAAAATGAAAGAATATTGGACAAACATGTCTGAAGAAGAGTTTGAAGAATTATTAGATAAAAGGCATAAAACTTGTTTAGAAAGATATGGTGTAGATAGTGCATCTAAAACAGAGCAATTTAAAGAAAAAACAAAACAAACAAATATTGAAAAGTATGGTGTTGAATATTATACACAAACAGAAGAATATAAACAGAGGTATAAAGAAACATGTCTTGAAAAGTATGGTGTTGAACATGCTACACAAAATCCAGAAATTTCTGATAAGATAAGCAAAATGCTATTAAACAAAACTGAAGAAGAATGGTCTGAAATAATAGATAAACGTAAAGATACAAATTTAGAAAGATACGGTGTAGAATTTGCATCACAAAGTGGTGACATAAGAGAAAAAATAAAACAAACAAATTTCGATAGATATGGAAATGAAGTAGCTCTTAGATCAGATTCTGTACAAGAAAAAATAAAAGCTAAAAATGTAGAAAAATATGGTGTTGAATATAGTATAGGATCAAAAGAAGTACAAGAAAAGATACGAAATACAAATTTAGAAAGACATGGTTATGAATATCCTTTTCAATCACAAGAATTAAGAGAGATTATGGAAGAAAATAGAAAAAAGACAAACTTGAAAAGGTATGGTTCAGAGAATATTGTTCATGTCAAAGAATTTAAAGAAAAAGCTATACAAACTTGTTTAGAGAAATATGGTGTACCATATAATTGTATGAGCAAAAATTGTATAGAAGCCAATTTTAGTACGATATCAAAAATCAATTTGAATTTTAAAAAGAAATTAGATAAGCATAAAATAAAAAATAAATTAGAATTTTGCTTAAAAAATTATAATTATGATTTTTTATGCGAAGATAAGGTTTTAGTTGAAATAAATCCTAGTTTTACACATTCATCTTCAGAAAATGATAAAGTACCATTTTTTATAAGACCGAAGAATCAAAATTATCATTTCAATAAAACAAAAGTCGCTCTTGAAAATGGTTATACTTGTATTCACGTCTGGGATTGGGATGATAAAGATAAGATATTGAATATGCTTAAAAATAAAGAAAAGATGTATGCAAGAAAGCTAGCTATAAAAGAAGTTTCTTTAGAAGATACGACATCTTTTTTAAACACGTATCATTTACAAAATAGTTGTAAAGGCCAAGAGATACGACTTGGGTTATTTAAAGGTGATGAATTGATTCAATTGATGACTTTTGGTAAACCACGTTATAATAATAAATACCAATACGAATTGTTAAGGTTATGTACAAAAGCTGAATATAAAGTTATTGGTGGAGCTGAAAAATTATTTAAGTATTTTATAAAGACATATAACCCAGAGTCTATAATATCATATTGTGATAATTCCAAGTTTAAAGGTGATGTTTATAAAAGATTAGGTATGAAATTGTTAAGCTTTGGAAATCCAAGAAGGCATTGGTATAATCTTAAAACAGAAAGACACATAACAGATTCTTTACTTTTACAAAGAGGTTATTCACAGTTACACAATGATAAAGAACATGTAAAAGGCGAATCTAATCAACTTTTGATGTTAGAAGCTGGATACTTAGAAATTTATGATTCTGGACAAAGTACATATGTATGGTGTGCTTCTTAATCGTTTTCCATACATTCTTTAAAAGATACTAGAACTTTATTGATAAATGGCTTTACTTTAACGGCTTTTTTGACTATTATACATATATAGTTAAATAGTCAATAAGTCATGGAAACATTAATGAAAAAGATACCTTTATACATAATCAATACAATAGATCATGCTTTCTTAGAAGATAACAAATCGCCACGTTTAACTTTAAATAGAAATTTTATACATGATCTGCTTTATGTTATATGCTTTTTGCGTAGAAATAGAAATGAAATAAAACAGAATTTTAATCAAATAACCTCATTTAATAGAGACACGTTTTATTTTGATCTCGAATATTATAAAGAAGGGATGAAATTGACAGCTAGAGAAATATCACAACCATATAGTTTAGCATTAATGTTATTTATAAGATATGAAGATTTAGAAAATGAGTCAATAGATGATTTTGAAACGTTAGATAAATTGTCTCCTTATGCAATAAGCCAAAGCGATTGTTTTATTTTAACTAGTTATTATGTTATTAACACGGTAAATGGCTTTACAAAATGATAGTTAGTGTTATTTTTTTTATATAATTTTTGAAAGGTGATGCTATGAGTGTTTTAATTTTAAGAATTGTTATGTTTTGGTTTATTTCTGGTTGGTTTTTGATTTCGCTTATTCTTTTGAGTAAATTAAGATTAAAAACTACTGTATTTCTTATTCTTGCGCCAATTTTAGTTTTTACAAAAAATGGGCGTGATAAATTATCTAAATTGCTATAATGAAAGGGAATGATATGAAAAAGATTTTAAGTTTATTTATTGCTTTATTAACACTTACAGCATGCGGTGCCGAACAAGTTGATACTGGTAATCGTGGTGTTAAAACTTGGTGGGGTGAAATTGTTTCTGAAAAACCTCTTGAAGAAGGTCTTTATTTTTATTGTTTATTTGGTGGAAATGTTATTGAATATGAAGGTAAAACACAAAAGTTTACAACAGAAATAGAAACATATACAAAAGATATTCAAACTTCTAATATGAAAATTACACTTAATTATCGTCTTGATTTGGATAATATTGTTTCTTTACATCGTGAAATTGGACAAAGATATGAAGAAAAAGTATTACGTCCTAATGCAGAAGCCGTTATTAAAGATGTAATTGGTAAATGGGATGCAGCTAATTTAGTTGCAAACCGTGAAAAAGCTACTGATGAAATTAAAAAAGATTTATCAACAGCATTAAGTCCATATTATATTAAAGTTATTTCTGTTTCATTGAATAATATTGAATATACAGATGCTTTTGAACGTGCTATTGAAGCTAAAGTTGTAGCAACTCAGAAGGCTGAAGAAGCTAAAAATAGAACAGCTGAAGTTCAAGAACAAGCTAAACAGAAAGTTCTTGCTGCAGAAGCAGAGGCTAAGTCTATGGCTATTAGATCAGAAGCATTGAGTAAAAATCAAAATCTTGTTGCATACGAAGCAGTACAAAAATGGGATGGAAAATTACCTGTTAATATTTATGGTTCTGCTCCAATTCCTTTTATTAATTCGGTGAAATAATGTTTAAAAATATAAAAAATCTGATAAATAAGTTATTAAAAAGAGATAAATGTATAATAAAACATATTTATAATCGTGGATTTTCTATTTATGATGAATTTTATATACGTGAACCGAAAGCTATAGAATATATATTACTTGGAGTACTAAATGCAAAGCAAGTTAATAAAGCTGAATATAATTTTAAAGATATAATTACAAAGTTTGATAAAACCGATATACCTGAAAATATATATAATATGTATAATATAACACCACTTAGAATCAAAGATAATATTTATAAGATAATTATTAGTGT
>Ga0310691_10003868_pt1 | contig 17362 bp, 13 predicted proteins | sample 176DNAGHGlowgp2_FD_203887 | JGI IMG/M metagenome (GOLD analysis project Ga0310691, IMG submission 203887) | Sheep rumen microbial communities from Palmerston North, Manawatu-Wanganui, New Zealand - 1766 DNA GHGlow gp2 (v2) (version 2) | ecosystem: Host-associated > Mammals > Digestive system >...
AACGAAGACCCGCAGGAAATCATCAACGACATGCTGGCAGGCCTCGACGCAGGGCAGCGCCACGGAGTCCTCAGCATCGTGGACCGCAGGGAAGCCATCCGTACAGCCTGCACTCTGGCACAGCCGGGCGACGTCATCCTCGTAGCGGGCAAAGGACATGAGGATTATCAGATCATCAAAGGGGTGAAGCACCACTTCGACGACCACGAAGTCATTCGCGAAGCCTTCGGGATACAAGCCCCCTGAAACAGAGGGGCGGGAAAAACTACGTGGACTTACGGCCATAAGTACACGTACTTATCGTCATAACTACACGTACTTATTTTCGAAGCGGCAAACGACATAACAAAACACGACAAATAGAAATCAACGAGATATGCTATACTACTTGTTCAGATACTTAGGCGAATTCGGGGTTTCGGGTGCCAACCTCTGGCACTACATTTCCTTCCGTGCCGTACTCACGTTGGTGCTGAGCCTGCTCATCTCCATGTGGTTCGGCCAGTACTTCATCAAGTGGATGAAGGCGCACAAAGGAAGCGAGGCACAGCGCGATGCCAGCATCGACCCCTACGGAGTGGAGAAGAAGGGAGTGCCCACGATGGGCGGCATCATCATCATTGTGGCCACCCTCATCCCCTGCCTGCTGCTGGGGCGCTTGCGCAACATCTATATGCTCCTCATGCTCTTCACCACAGTATGGCTTGGCGCTTTAGGTTTTGCCGACGACTATATCAAGATGAAGGTCACGAAGGACGGCCTTCGCCCCATCTACAAGCTCATCGGACAGGCTGTGCTCGGTCTCGTCATTGGCCTGACGCTCTGGCTGAGTCCCGATGCTGTTATCTGCGAGAACATCGAAGGTGAGCGGCAGGGTACAGAGCAAGTGGTGAAGCATCGTAGCGAAATGGTCAAGAGCACTATCACGACCATTCCCTTCGTCAAGAACAACAATCTGAACTATGCCAACATCTTCCGCTTCCTGGGCAAGCACCGTACGGCAGCAGGGTGGATATTCTTCGTCTTCGTCACCACCTTCATCGTGATGGCAGTCAGCAACGGTTCGAATCTCAACGATGGCATGGACGGTATGTGTGCCGGCAACGCTGCCATCATGTGCATTGCCCTGGGCATACTGGCCTACGTCAGCAGCCACATACACATGGCAGCCTACCTTAATATAATGTATATCCCAGGGTCGGAGGAACTCGTCATCTTCATCTGTGCCTTCGTGGGCGCACTCATTGGCTTCCTCTGGTACAATGCCTATCCCGCACAGATCTTCATGGGCGACACAGGCAGCCTTGCCATCGGCGGCATCATTGGCGTGACGGCCATCATCATCCACAAGGAACTGCTGCTGCCACTGCTTTGCTTCGTCTTCCTCATGGAGAGCCTGAGCGTCCTCCTGCAGACCAACTATGCCAAGCGCGGCAACCGTCGCGGAGAGAAGTGGCGCGTCATCAAGCGTGCCCCGCTCCACGACACCTTCCGCGTTGCACCAGGCCAGTTGCCCTCCAACTTCAAGGTGCTCATCAACTGGCCAAGGGGATGCTGGCTGGAGTCGAAGATAACCGTCCGCTTCTGGATAGTGACTATCATCATGGCAGCACTCGCCATCGTCACGTTGAAGATAAGATAGGAGACCCCCTAACCCCCTTTAGGGGGAACAAATGGTAAATGGTAAATGGTTAAATGGTAAATGAAGAGATGAATAGAATAGTAGTACTTGGAGCCGCCGAGAGCGGCGTTGGAGCAGCAGCGCTGGCAAAAGTGAAAGGCTTTGATGTCTTCGTCAGCGACATGGGCAAGATAAAGGAGAACTACAAGGAAGTGCTCCGCCAGTATGACGTGCCCTGGGAAGAAGGAAAGCATACGGAGGCACTCATCCTCAATGCCAACGAGGTGGTGAAGAGCCCCGGCATTCCCGAGGATGCACCCATGGTGCAGAAAGTCAGGGCAGCAGGCATACCCGTCATCAGCGAGATAGAGTTTGCCGGACGCTACACCGATGCCAAGATGATATGCATCACCGGCTCCAACGGAAAGACCACCACCACCAGCCTCATTTACCACATCTTCTGCAAGGCAGGCTACAACGTCGGACTGGCCGGCAACATCGGTCGCAGCCTCGCACTGCAGATAGCCGAAGGCAAGACCTACGAGTACTACATCATCGAGCTCAGCAGCTTCCAGCTCGACAATATGTACGACTTCCGTGCCAACATTGCCATCCTGCTCAACATCACACCCGACCACCTGGACCGCTACGAAGGCTCCATGCAGAAATATACCGATGCCAAGATGCGTATCGTGCAGAACCAGACGGAGGAAGACGCTTTCATCTATTGGAACGAAGACCCCATCATTGCCGCCGAACTAAAGAAGTACGGCATCAAGGCAAAGATGTGTCCCTTCAGCATCATCAAGAAAGAGGGCATGATAGGCTACATCTCCGACGGACAGTACGTCATCGAGTACCCCACGCCCTTCAACATGGAGCAAGAGAGCCTGAGTCTGCATGGCAAGCACAACATGTACAACAGTCTGGCAGCTGGTATAGCAGCTCGCATCAGTGGCATAGGCGATGCATCACTTCGCCAGAGCCTGAGTGACTTCGAGGGCGTGGAGCACCGCCTCCAGAAAGTGGCTCGCGTGGGAGGCGTGCAGTACATCAACGACTCCAAAGCCACTAACGTCGATGCCTGCTGGTATGCCCTCGAGAGCATGACCACCCCCACCATCCTCATCATCGGAGGCAAGGACAAGGGTAACGACTACAACGCTATCAAGGAACTGGTGCAGAAGAAGTGCGCTGGCCTCGTCTATCTCGGAGCCGACAACACGAAGCTGCACGACTTCTTCGATGGAATGGGCATTCCTGTGGCCGACACTCACAACATGAAGGACTGTGTGGCAGCCTGCAATCGCATGGCTAAGCCCGGCTATACCGTCCTGCTCAGCCCCTGCTGCGCCAGCTTCGACCTCTTCAAGAATATGGAAGACCGCGGCGAGCAATTCTGCGAACAAGTAAGAAGCCTATAAGCCCCATAAGCCCTATAAGCCCCATAAGTCCCATAAGCCCCATTAGCCCCATTAGCCCTATGACTATGAAATTAGATAATCTAAAGAACAAGACCCTGATCCATGGCGACCTGGGCATCTGGGCTGTATTCATACTCCTGTGTGCCATCTCGCTGATTGAGGTATATAGTGCCAGTTCGCGCATGACCTTTGCGACCGGTGCATACTGGGACCCCATCATGCAGCATGGCTCCTTCATGCTGATGGGCATCTTCATCGCCTGGCTGGTGCATTTCATTCCTTGCAACTACTTCAAGCTGTTCTGCACCATAGGCATGTTCTTCTCCATCTTCCTGCTGATCGCCGTACTCGTCATCGGTCAGAAGACGAACGATGCAGGACGTTGGATATCGATAGGCTTCATCCGTTTCCAACCCAGTGAGATAGCCAAGCTGAGTCTGGTGGGCTTCAGTTGCTTCATCCTGTCCTCTCTTCGCGACGAGAAAGGAGCAAGCATGACTGGATTCAAGATAGTGGCACTTGCGTCATTCATCACCTTGGTGCTTATCATGACAGAGAATGCCTCCACCGCCTTCATCATTGCCATCGTCATGTTCGGCATCTGCTTCTATGCACAGATACGCAAGCAGATACTCATAGGTGCACTCTGTCTGGGTGCGCTCGGCATAGGCAGCGTCTTTGCCGTGGCCTATTCCATACCAGAGCAGACACTCAACGAATGGCAGATGTCCAAAGGCCCGTTGCACCGTGTGCCTACATGGGTGCACCGCATCACCGACAAGCAGGAACGTCCCGACAACCCTCGCGACTTCAAGCCGCAGGAGAACCCGCAAAAGGCTTACGCTAAGGTGGCAATAGCCTCGAGCAACGTCATCGGACGTGGACCGGGCAACAGTCGCCAGCGAGACTTCATTCCGCAGGCATTCTCCGACTTCATCTACGCCATCGTCATCGAGGAGCTTGGCTTCCCCGGTGCTTTACTCGTCATGGGCTTGTACCTGACACTCATGTACCGCTCTATGCGTATTGCTCGCAAGTGCAAAGCACTCTTCCCCTCCTATCTCGTCATGGGACTGGCCCTGATGATAGTGGTGCAGGCCATGATGAACATGGCAGTGGCTGTGGGAGCCTTCCCCGTCACGGGACAACCATTGCCACTCGTCAGCCGAGGCGGCACAAGTCTCTTCATCACCTGTACCTACATAGGCATGATACTAAGCGTAAGCCATACGGCAAAGCGCAAACCTGAATACAACAACCCATAGGGCCCATAAGTCCCATAGGGCTCATAAGCCCCATAAGCCCTATATAATTAAATAAAGAAAATGAACGAACTAAGAGTCATAATAAGCGGTGGCGGTACGGGAGGCCACATCTTCCCTGCTGTGAGCATTGCCAATGCCTTGCGCGAGATAAACCCCGACGTGAAGATTCTCTTCGTGGGTGCTAATGGCAGGATGGAGATGCAGCGAGTGCCGGCTGCCGGCTACGAAATCATCGGTCTCCCTGTGCGAGGTTTGCTCCGCCCATTGTGGAAGCCTGGCAACATCAGCATCCTGATGGACTTCTTGCGCAGCAAGCGTATGGTTAAGCAGACGTTGCTCGACTTCCAGCCCCATGTGGCAGTGGGTGTGGGTGGCTATGCCAGTTCCGCGACACTCAATGCAGCCTACGAGCTGGGCATTCCCTGTCTCATACAAGAGCAGAACAGCTATGCGGGCTTGACCAATAAGACACTTGCCAAGAAGGCCAGTAAGATATGTGTAGCCTACGAAGGCATGGAGCGCTTCTTCCCCAAGGACCGCATCCTGCTCACGGGCAACCCTGTACGTCAGAACTTATTCAACGACTCCCTGACGCGCGAGGAATGTGCTGCAGCATTCGGCCTTAATCCATCCAAGCCTACCATCCTGCTCGTCGGCGGCAGTCTGGGAGCTCGCACACTGAACGAGAGCGTCGTCAAGAATCTTTCGCGCATTGCTGCCTCGCCCGTGCAGTTCATCTGGCAGACAGGCAGCTATTACAAGAAGGAGATAGAGCAGACAATCGACGTGAAGGGAAAGCCTGGCAATCTCGTAGTGACGGACTTCATCAGCCGCATGGACCAGGCTTACCATCTGGCAGACCTCGTCATAAGCCGTGCTGGTGCCGGCACTATCAGTGAGCTTTGTCTGTTGGGCAAGCCAAGCATATTGGTCCCCAGTCCCAATGTGGCAGAAGACCATCAGACGCACAACGCGATGGCACTCGTGGGACGTCAGGCGGCATTGCTCGTGCGTGACGCTGTTGCTCGTGAGGAGCTCATCCCGCTTGCCCTGGATACCGTTGTCGATGCGAATAAGCTCCAGCAGCTTGGAAAAAATGCAGCAGCCATGGCCCTCCGTGACTCTGCACGCATCATAGCCGAGGAGGTCATCAAGTTGGCGCAAGGAGCTAAAGATTAATGCCGTAATAACGACAAGTCGTAATAACGATATAACGTAATAACGATATAACGAACAAGATAAGATGCAGATAAAGGCAGTATATTTCGTGGGCATTGGCGGCATTGGCATGAGTGCCATTGCACGCTACTTCTTGAACAGTGGCATTGCTGTGGGTGGTTATGACAGGGTGCCGAGCGACCTGACTGAGCAGCTTCGCAAGGAAGGTGCCCTGGTCCATTACGAGGATGATGTGAATCTCATCCCTGCACCATGCCGCGACAAGGAGAGCACGCTCGTGGTCTATACGCCTGCCATTCCTGCAGAGCACTCCGAGCTGACCTTTTTCCGCGAGCAGGGCTTCGAGATTCAGAAGCGTGCCCAAGTGCTTGGCACCTTGACACGTGCCCTCAAGGGACTCTGCGTGGCAGGTACGCATGGTAAGACGACTACGTCGAGCATGGCAGCTCACATGCTCCATCAGAGTCATGTCGATTGCAATGCCTTCCTTGGTGGCATTGCGAAGAACTACGGCACGAACTACATACTGAGCAAGAAGAGTCCCTTCGTAGTTATCGAGGCGGATGAGTTCGACCGTTCTTTCCATTGGCTTACGCCTTACGCCAGTGTGATTACAGCCACCGATGCCGACCATCTCGACATCTACGGTACTGAAGAAGCTTATCTCGAGAGCTTCCGCAAGTACAGCAGCCTCATTCTCCCTGGAGGCTATCTCATCTTGCACACAGGGCTGAAGATGCAGCCCGACGTGCAGGAAGGTGTTACAGTCTATACCTACAGTCGTGAGCAAGGTGATTTCCATGCAGAGAACATACACATTGGCGACGGACGCATTACCTTCGACCTTGTTTCACCGCTGGGCAACATCACAGACATCGACCTCGGTGTGCCGGTCAGCATCAACATAGAGAATGGCATTGCTGCAATGGCATTGGCACAGGTGGCTGGTGCTACGGCAGAAGAGATACGCCAGGGTATGGCTTCCTTCAAGGGAGTTGACCGTCGCTTCGACTTCCACATCCGGACTGACCGTATGGCCTACTTGAGCGACTACGCCCATCATCCCGAGGAGATACGCCGCAGCCTGGAGAGCATATGCGAGCTCTATCGTGGGCGTCGCATCAAGGCCATCTTCCAACCACACTTATATACCCGTACCCGTGACTTCTATCACGAGTTTGCGGATGCCCTCTCGCTGGTCGATGATGTCTGCATCGTGGACATCTATCCGGCACGCGAGGAGCCCATCCCTGGCGTGACGAGTGCCCTCATCTACGACAACTTGCGCCCTGGCGTCAAGCGGCAGATGTGTCGCAAGGACGACATCCTCGACGTTGTGCGGCAAGGTGGGTTCGATGTGCTGGTCACGCTCGGAGCAGGCGACATTGAGAACTATGCATCACAGATAACTGAAATACTGCAACCACTATCATGAAGACAGCTTTCAAGATATTCCTCCTGCTGGCAGTCGTGGGTTACCTCGTGGTTGCCGTCTGGAAGTTCGCAGACCATGCAGAGGACAGAACCTGCGAAGGAGTCCGGGTCGAGATTCTGGACAGCATCCCCGATGGCTTCATTACCGACGAGTACATCCGCTCCATCCTGACACGCAACAAGATTTCGCCCGAAGGAATGAAGATCAGCGATGTCAACTTGGAGAAGATAGAGAAGCTGATGCTCGAGGAGTCACATATCGAGCGTGCCTCCTGCTACTATGATGCTGCGGGCAAACTCTACATTCGGGTTGTGCCGCAGCAGCCGATACTGCATGTCATCAGTCAACAGGGCGAGGATTATTACTTGTCCAGCACTGGCCTGACGATGCCGACGGCTGGCTTCAACGTCGATTTATGTGTAGCTACGGGCAACATCACGAAGAAGTTTGCTGCCGAGCATCTGCTGGAGCTTGCACGATTCATCCACGACGACCTCTTCTGGAGCGAGCAGATAGAGCAGTTGCACGTCGTCAGTCCCGAACAGATAGAGCTCTACCCGCGTGTGGGGCAGCATGTCATCGACCTGGGTAACGAGGATAATTTCCAGGAGAAGCTTCACCGCTTGCGCATCTTCTATCGTGAAGGGCTTGAACGTGTGGGGTGGAACAAATATAAGAAGATAAGCCTGGCTTACGACGACCAGGTGGTATGTACTAAAGCCAACAACATAAAAAAGTAAATAATATGGGAGCAGAAAAAGACATCATCATTGCCGTAGAGCTGGCATCGACAGCTATACGCGCTATTGCAGGCAAGCGGGAACCCGACGGCAGCATGCAGGTACTTGCCTTTGCCCAGGAAGAATCGCCTAACACCATCCGCAAAGGTGTCATAGACAACATCGACAAGACGACCCAGGCACTGTCACGTGTGGTTGCCAGGCTGGGCGAAAAGCTGAACGTGCGGGTCAACAGCATCTATGTCGGACTGGGCGGTCAGTCGCTGCGCTCAGTGCACAATCGTGTTCTTTTGCAGTTCGACGGACTGGAACTCCTTTCGCACAAGACCATCGACAAGATGCGCGACACGAACAGTGGCGTGGTCTATCCCAATGCCGAAATCAAGGAAGTGGTGCCTCAGGAATTCACCATTGGCAGCCGTAGCGTCATCGACCCCGTCGGTATGCAGGCTGAGGCGATAGAGGCTAACTTTGTCAACATCATCGCACGCACCACGCTCGAGGAGAATATCCGCAAGTGTGTGACAGCCGCCGGCCTGGAGGTGCAGGAAGTGTTAATCTCGCCGCTGTGTCTGGCTAATGCCATGCTTACTGCCAACGAGAAGCGCTCCGGCTGTGCGCTGGTCGATATGGGAGCCGACACGACCACGGTGAGCGTCTATGTCAACAATATCCTGCGTCATCTGTGCGTCATACCGCTTGGCGGTTCCAACGTGACGAGCGACATTACCAGCCTTAAGGTAGAAGCCGAGGAAGCTGAGGAACTGAAGAAGAAGTACGGCACTGCCTACCGCTCTGACAGCGAGGACAAGACGGGTCAGAAGGTCAGCCTGAGCTTTGGCCGCACGGAGGACGAGGAGAAGCTGCAGGAGATTGTCGAGGCCCGCTACGAGGAGATAATTGCCAATGTATGCCACCACATTTCGGCCTACAAGGACAAAATGCTCTCGGGCATTATCCTGACAGGCGGTGCCGCACGCATTCCAGACCTCCCGAAGGCTTTCTCCAGACAGACAGGAGGCGACCTCAACGTGCGCATCGCCAAGGGACTGCCCGACAATGTCAACGTTTCCTTTGGTGTGCAGGTAGGCGACCCGGACCGTCTCTATACGCTCTATTCCCTGCTGCTGGCAGGCAAGGAGAACTGTGTGGGTGAAGTTTCCGAGGACCCCGTACAGAAGACCTTCGACTTCGAGAAGAAGGAAGAGCCCAAACCCGAAATTGTTGAAACACCTGAAGAGCCTGAAACACCTGAAGAGCCCGAGAAGCCTAAGAAACAGTCATCCTTTAGTCGCGTGTGGAAGATGATTAAGGATTCCCTTTCCGAAGACGAGTAATCCGGCAAATGAAGCAAAATGACAAATATCACCCCTAAAACGACATAGCTATGGCAGAAGATAAGACAATAAAGCCCATGGGAGGCATCAACTTCAATTTCCGTCAGACGGAGAATCCTTGCATCATCAAGGTGGTGGGCGTAGGCGGTGGTGGCGGCAATGCCATCAACCACATGTACCGCGAAGGCATACACGACGTGACCTATGTCGTGTGCAACACGGATAAGAAGGCACTCAGCGACTCGCCTGTCCCCAATCACCTGCAGTTGGGCAAGGACGGCCTTGGGGCAGGCAACAACCCTGCTGTGGGGCGCCTCAGGGCTGAGGAGAGCATCGAAGACATCAAGGCGATGCTCAACGACGGCACACGCATGGTGTTCATCACGGCAGGCATGGGCGGCGGCACCGGTACAGGTGCGGCACCAGTCATTGCTCAGTGTGCCAAGGATGCTGGCATCCTGACCGTCGGCATCGTCACCATTCCCTTCAAGTTCGAGGGCAACAAGAAAATCAATCAGGCTCTCGACGGTGTGGAGGAGATTGCCAAGCATGTAGATGCCCTGCTGGTCATCAACAACGAGCGTCTCCGCGAGATTTATCCCGAACTCACCGTCATCAATGCCTTTGCCAAGGCAGACGACACGCTGAGCATCGCTGCTAAGAGCATCGCAGAAATCATCACCATGCACGGCACCATCAACCTGGACTTCCAGGATGTCACGACGGTCCTCAAGGACGGCGGTGTGGCTATCATGAGTACCGGCTATGGCGAGGGCGAGAACCGCGTCACAAAGGCCATCGACGAGGCTCTCAACAGCCCGTTGCTCAACAACAACGACATCTTCAACTCCCGCAAGGTACTGCTCAACATCAACTTCTGCAGTGAGAACGAGACAGGCAACCTGATGATGGAGGAGATGAACGAGGTGAACGACTTCATGAGCCGCTTCCGCCGCGACGTAGAGACGAAGTGGGGTCTGGCTACCGACAGTTCGCTTGGCGACAAAGTGAAGATTACACTGCTTGCCACAGGCTTCGGCCTGCAGAACGTGCCAGGCGTCAGGAGCATCGTGGAGCAAAAGGAGCAGGAAAGGACTGCTGCCGACCAGGAGCGCGAGGACTACAACGAGGAGCGGGCAGGCTTCTATTACGGTTCATCGACAGGCTCTCCCGTCCGTCGGCGCCGCCACAACACCTACATCTTCACCGACGATGACCTCGACAACGACGACATCATCTCGATGGTCGATGCACGTCCTGCCTACAACCGCACCAAGGAGGAAATCAGCAAAATCAAGGAGAAGAGCTGCCCTACACCAGAGGCTGAAACTCCGGCGATGGGGATACCCTTTAACTTATAAAAAAAGTATTGCTGTCCGGGGAAAAGCGCCGAAGGCGCGATAGACCACAGACGGGGGTGAACTCCGCCTGCGCCTGAGCGAAGGGAAGAACCCCCGGAACAAGCGCATTAACAAAACTAAGCCCTGAAAGGGCGACAGAGAACATAACCTGTTTAATTTCAAATTGCTTATATCTCTGTCGTCCCTTCGGGACTTTTCTTGTTGTTGCGCAATTACCGGGGGTTAACACCCCCGTCTGTGGTCTCTCGTCCCTTCGGGACTTTAGAGTAAGCCCCCATGAGCTGCTTTTGTCAAGAAAGCCTAATTATAGGCGAATAAATAGAGGTGCTCTTGATTTTCCCCGGACAACAATATAAAAAAAGCCACGGGATAACCCGCAAAAGCATCTCCTGCCCCCTCTCTCTCCGGGGAGGGGGTAAAATAAGTACGCGTACTTAGACGGATAAGTACACGTACTTATTGTGACAAGTACACGTACTTATGGCCACAAGTACGCGTACTTTTTTCTCCTCAGATTACTATCCCAGTACCTCCCGCAGTACCGAGAGCGAGCGCAGGTTGCGGAACTCCGGCACGTGCAGTTGGTAGTAGAGGGTCAGCAGGTCGAGTATGCGTGAGCGTTGCTGACGTGTCAGGCGGAATTTGTGCATGTTGCGCAGGTTCATCCTGAGCAGTTTTGAGAGCGCAGCAGCTTCCTCATTTTTGATGTAGGCACCATGAGGCGGCTCCGTGCTGGTGGCTATGCTTTCACGCAAGTCGAAATAGGGCAGGCTTTCCCTGCCCTTTATGTTTGGCCAGAAGCCCAGATAGAAGGTCAGACGCGTGAGGAAAGCTATATGGAAGTTGGCAATACCTTCGTTGGCAGCATCGAGCCATTGCAGACTATATAATATATAATGGTATAGGTCGGGGTTCTGTACCTCGCTGCGCAGTGCGTCGTGCAGGAATTCGGACAGGAAGAGTGCCACTGTCTCCTTTATCGGGTCATAAGGCAGGGAGGTGTAGCAATGGGACATGTGCAGTTCCTGAATTCTCTGCAGCGAGGCAGACGGGCGATAGTCAAACACCAATTCAATGATGTTGAGCGGCCGCAACAATGTGGCGTGTAGGCCTCCCTTACGCTGCTGTCGGCGGTCGCGCACCAGGAACGACAAACTGCCGTGCGACAAGGTGAAAATATCTACAATGGCGCTGTCGTCATTGTAGCGGTTGTAGTGTAGCACGATGCCATTTGTTGTCTCAAGCATAGCCCGTTTTAACTCCCCCTTAGAAGACGAGGATTTTTAGTTTCTTCCTTACAAAGTTAACAAAAAAGAGTCATTCATAACCTCGTTAACAAGAAAAATGCACATAAAAGGAGAATTTTTCTTGAATTTATTTTGTCAGTCTCAGAAAAAGCAGTAACTTTGCACCCGCAATTGGGACACCATGCTCAAAAGCACAGGCTGAAGGCCGACGGTAAGGTCCCTTCGTCTATCGGTTAGGACGAGAGATTTTCATTCTCTAAAGAGGAGTTCGACTCTCCTAGGGACTACAATCGCAAGTGGAAGCACTTGCGATTAAGATTAAAAACTAAGGAATATAATAATATAAGGTAATAAAATAATAAAATGGCTAATCACAAATCATCATTAAAGCGCATCCGCCAGGAGGAGAAGAGAAGACTCCATAACCGGTATTACGCAAAGACCATGCGTAACGCAGTGCGCAAGCTTCGTGCTACCACCGACAAGGCAGCAGCACTCGAGATGTATCCCAGCGTTCAGAAGGCTCTTGACAAGTTGGCAAAGATCAACGTCATTCACAAGAACAAGGCTTCAAACCTGAAGAGCAAGCTGGCTACATACATCCAGAAGCTCGGCTAACAAGCCACCATCTTTTCGCTATAACGGATAAAGGCAGTTCCCAAATGGAGCTGCCTTTTTTTAGCTAATTGGACCAATAAGGCCCATGAGTCTAATGGGCCCCATAAGCCCTATGAGCCTTATAAGTCCTATGAGCCCCATGAGCCCCATAAGCCCTATGAGCCCAATGGGGCCCATGAGACCAATGGGGCCCATGAGACCAATAAGCCCCATGAGCCCCATAGCATGCTGCATAGGCTCGCCTATGCGTCAATGTTCGCGAAGGTGGCGTTCTTCTCGATGAATTCTCTGCGGGGGCCTACGTCCTCGCCCATAAGCATGGAGAAGACATAGTCTGCCTCGGCAGCATCCTCGATGGTCACTTGCTTCAGGCGGCGCTGTTCGGGGTCCATCGTGGTCTCCCACAGTTGCTTGGGGTTCATTTCACCCAGACCTTTGTAGCGCTGTGTGTGGAGCTTCGTGTCGTCAGCATCGCCGTCGCAGTAGGTCTGTATGAAGCGGATACGTGCGTCCTCGTCGTAGCAGTACTCCTCCACCTTGCCGTAGGTGCAGCGATAGAGTGGGGGAGTAGCGATGTAGAGACGTCCGTCCTTGATGAGCTGCGGCATATAGCGGAAGAAGAGGGTCATCAGCAGGGTGTCGATGTGTGAACCATCGACGTCGGCATCGGTCATGATGATGGTCTTGTAGTAGCGCAGCTTGTCGTAGTTTGCCTCCTTGTAGTCGTCGGGGTTGAGGCCGAACTTCACGCCCAGAGCTTGGATGATGTTGTTCACCTCCTCGTGTTCGAAGGCTTTGTTCCACATGACGCGCTCTACGTTGAATATCTTGCCTCGTATGGGCAGGATGGCCTGGAAGTGACGGTTGCGGCCTTGCTTAGCAGAGCCGCCTGCCGAGTCACCCTCGACGATGAAGAGCTCAGCGTTTGCCGGGTCTTTGTCCGAGCAGTCGGCCAGTTTGCCGGGCAGTCCGCCGCCGCTCATGGGGCTCTTGCGCTGCACGTTCTCGCGGGCCTTGCGGGCTGCTACACGGGCTTGAGCTGCCAGCAGCACCTTATCTACGATGAGCTTAGCCTCGCGTGGGTGTTCCTCCAAGTAGTTCGTCAGGGCCTCGCCTACAGCCTGCTGTACGGCACCAGCCACTTCGCTGTTGCCCAGTTTGGTCTTCGTCTGGCCCTCGAACTGCGGCTCTGCCACCTTGATGGAGATGACGGCTGTGAGGCCTTCGCGGAAGTCTTCGCCGCTAATCTCGACGCTGTTCTTGGCAAGTTTCTCCAGTTCCTTCTCGTGCTTCTCCTCTGCGTACTTCTTCAGGACACGTGTCAGAGCCATGCGGAAGCCTTGCAGATGCGTACCGCCTTCGATGGTGTTGATGTTGTTGACGTAGGAGTGCAGGTTCTCCGTATAGGCCGTGTTGTACATGATGGCCACCTCGATGGGTGTGCCCTGCTTTTCTGTGTTGAGGTAGATGACGTCGTCGAAGAGGTGCGTGCGGCTGCTGTCGATGTAGCGCACGAAGTCCTTGAGACCGCCTTCGCTGTGGAACACCTCGCTCTTCGTCTTGCCTTCCTCGTCGGGCCTGAGGTCCGTCAGCGTGATGGTGATGCCGGCGTTGAGGTAGGCCAGCTCACGCATACGGTTGGCAAGGATGTCGTACTTGTAGGTTGTGGTGGTGAAGATGGTCTTGTCGGGCCAGAACTGCTGACGTGTGCCGCGCAGTTCGGTGGTGCCGATGACCTCGACACCTGTCACGGGTTTGCCGATGCTGTATTCCTGCTGATATATCTTGCCGTCGCGATAGACTTGGCTTATCATTTTTGATGACAAAGCGTTGACGCAACTGACGCCCACACCATGCAGACCGCCGCTGACTTTGTAACTGCCCTTGTCGAACTTGCCGCCGGCGTGCAGCACGGTCATCACGACCTCCAGCGCGCTCTTGTGTTCTTTCTCGTGCATATCGACGGGGATGCCTCGTCCGTTATCCTGTACGGTGATGCTGCCGTCCTCGTTGATGGTCACTTCGATGTGTGTGCAATAGCCTGCGAGGGCTTCGTCGATGGAGTTGTCAACGGTCTCATAGACGAGGTGGTGCAAGCCCTTCTCGCTGATGTCGCCGATGTACATGGCTGGGCGCTTACGTACAGCTTCCAGTCCTTCCAGCACCTGGATGTTCGAGGCGCTGTATGCTTGTTGTGGGTTCTTTTCGATTTCTTCCATAGAAAGTTGTTAGGTATCTCTTGTTTTCGCATACAAAGGTACAACTTTTCTTTCACATTTGCAAGCAAATGCGGAAGAAAGTTACGAATCAACCCTATCCTGTTGAAAAACGAGGCACGGCATGTTGCCCAATTAGGTACAGCTAGTTGCTCAGTTAGGTTCAGCTAGTTGCCAAATTAGGTGCGGTGTGTTTGCAAAGTAGCTTATTCCTCTGTCCCTTTTAGCTTTCGCGACCCTGAAAAGATTCCCTGCATCCTTTGATAATTAGTTTCTTCTTTGAAGCGAAATATCTTGACACTTTGTGCTCTCAATGAGGCTTAATGGAGAGTTCGGAGAAAGGTAGAAGCGTGTGTGCTCTGCTTGCTTTTACCTGGTCCCCTGCTTGCGCTTCAGACATAAAAAACGGTCGCTGTTGGGCGACCGTCGTTATCGTTGCGATACATCAGTTGGACGAGGTGGGCACATCCAGCTTGATGTCGTCCACTTCGCAGTCGCAGTCGTAGGCGACGGCGTAAGGCGTGGCAGCAAACAGAGCTGCCAGCGTGACAAAGAATGTAATGAGAGTCCTTTTCATTTACTGAAGTTTCTGAAGTTAAACTGGAAGTTAAACTGGAAGTAAACTCGCTACGCTCGTAGAAGTTATAAAAGAACAATACCATATAGGCAGACAGCATCCAAAGCTATCGTCCAGCCAGCTTGCTGGCTTCTTCCGCGCCCTAAGCAGCGCGCCTTGGTGCTAGAGCATCCAAGAACTTCCTGCGCGAAGCGCATAACTCCCTTTTTAACTTCATGGATGCTTTAGCACCATGGCGCGCGGTTAAGCGCGGAGCATCTTATAACTCCCGAAACTTAAATAAAGGGAAATGATTACCCGCAAAGCTACAAAAGGGAGATATGATAATACCCCAAAGCACCCCTTGCTCCCATCTCTGGGAGGGGGTCAGATAAGTACACGGACTTATGGGGATAAGTACACGGACTTATGACGATAAGTACACGTACTTATGGCAACAAGTACACGTACTTTTTTCCACAGGCTATTTTTGCGGATTATCAGAGTACACAGAAAAAAGCTAACATTAAACAACAAAAACAACGATACAGGGCATCAAGCAGCAGTACCGAATGTGTTCCCAAGCGGACTAAAGTCCAGACACCAGGGCATGATGACCCATCTTAAGGTAGAGAACATCGCATTTGGGACGATATAGTTAAAAAAGTTTAACTTTGCAAAGAAGATACTAGTTTCATACATCTCCTTAACGAATAAAATTGTACCTTTGCACGAATTATAACCTATGCACGTGTGCGCATATGAACCATAATGTATATAAAGAGAGCTGTTGAAAGGTAACCGAAGAGGTAAAAATTTCATTAGGAAGGGGAGGAGAGAAAGTATGACTTTGTTCAGGCTTCAAGATAACTTGCAAAACATGATGGCAAGAATAAGCACAAAGGTTGCAATGGTGATTGTAGCGCTTGCAATGTCTTTCGTGAACATTGCCGAGAGTGCTGCGATACCTTTTGCAATGCCTGCCATTGTCGATACTACCGCATACAGAAATTTTCCTTTTGTCCGCTTCATAGACGAAAAGGATTCCATAAAGCTGACCGACGAAGAGTTCTTCGACATCGCAGGTAAGGTGATATTCCCCATCAACAAGTGGGACCTTCCCAAGTGCGACTCACTGATTCTGCTGCTGGAGAATGAGGTGCTCCCCCTCATCAACAAGGACTCGCTGGAGCTCGTTCACGTGATGTTGCGTGGTGCAGCCTCGCCCGAGGGCCCCTACTCCTTCAACAAGTTCCTCGGTCATAAGCGTGCCGAGACGCTGTTCAACTTCATCAAGGAGAACCTCAGGATGCCTATCGACGAGAACTTCGAGATGGAGATAGATGTAGAAGACTATCGCACCCTGTGCCTGCTGATGCGCCGTCAGGGTGATAAGGACTATGGTTATGTGCAGGCTATGTGCGACCAGTATCTTCCTGCGAACCAGATAGTCAAGTTGAAGTCCGTTTTGGCCAAGGCACGTCAGGGAAAGCTCTGGCTCCGCCTCTACCGCGAGTACTTCCATCGTCTGCGTGCTGCCCGCATCGTGTTCTTCTTCAGGGCTCCCCACACCTATGCACACAAGGTCATCCCAGAGAAGCCCATCGAGACTACGGAACAGCCCGTTCAACCTATCAAACCAGTCGTGCCGCCAGTTGACGACGAGGTGACTCCCGATGTTTCGTACATCACCGTCACAGAGCGTGAGCCACGGCGCGAAGTGCTTTCCGTGAAGACCAACCTGCTCTTTGACTTCGCCTATGTGCCAGGCTACGACCGCTGGTGTCCCATACCCAATATCGCGGTAGAGTACTACCCGCGAAAAGGTCACTTTACTTATGGTGCCTCTATCGATTTCCCCTGGTGGCAGCATTACAACAAGTATAAGTATTTCCAGATTCGCAACTACCAGCTTGAGGCACGCTATTACTTCCGCAACGGCGGCATCAAGTATCGTCCGATGGGAGAGGGAGCAGCCTTCCGTGGCCTTTATTTACAGGCTTATGCCCATGCTGCGGTGTACAGTCTCTGCTTCGGAAGAGACCGTGGCTGGTTCGGCGAAGGTCTGGGCGGTGGCTTAGGTATAGGCTATGTCCTGCCCATCTCGAAGAAAGGACATTGGCGCCTGGAATTCGGAGCTCAATTCGGATACTTCCTGGCAGCCTATGATAAATACCAGTTCGGCAATCCCAAGACAGGTGAAGACGACGGCCTGTATTACTATAAATGGACGCAGAGCCGCGAGAGCTTCAAGAAGCGTCAGTACCGTTACAATTGGTTTGGTCCCACACGCGTAGGCATTACATTGGTCTATGACCTGCTCTATCGCCGCAATGCCAAGAAGGGCATCAGCTTCCGTCCGT
>Ga0310691_10003871_pt1 | contig 17351 bp, 8 predicted proteins | sample 176DNAGHGlowgp2_FD_203887 | JGI IMG/M metagenome (GOLD analysis project Ga0310691, IMG submission 203887) | Sheep rumen microbial communities from Palmerston North, Manawatu-Wanganui, New Zealand - 1766 DNA GHGlow gp2 (v2) (version 2) | ecosystem: Host-associated > Mammals > Digestive system >...
TATATGACGACAGAGCGAAGACGCCGGCAGAAAGTGCTATGATTGAAAATATCTTTTTCATATATATAAATCCTCCTTTGATTAGAATGTAACGTTAATACCTGCAACGTAGGTGCGGCTCTTCGGATAAGCTGCATAGTCAACACCCGGCGTCATCGGGTTCTTCTTGCTTGAAGTATCTACCTCAGGATCGTATCCGTCGTAGCCGGTGATGCAGAAGAGGTTCTGGCCGGTGAAGTAGATACGTACATTCTGCAAGTATATTTTCTTCACCCAGTTCTTCGGCAGGGTGTAACCAACGGTCAGCGTCTGCAAACGCAGGAATGATGCACTTTCCACAGCATAGTCTGTCAACTGCATGTTGGACATACCACATGGGTTGTAGATCTTTGCATTGGCGTTGATGGCGTTGATGCGATTGTAGAGACCAGAGTAGTCGCCGGCAGCGATTTCTTCAGGTGTACAGTAGTTAGCGATTGTCGATGTGCTTGGGCTACCGAGATTCAGACCGTTAGCAGGATCAATCCAGGTATAACGGTTGGCGATATCGAAGTCGGCAACGAGGTTGTAACCCTTGCTGGAACCAGCATAGAATGAGTTAGCCAACTTGGTACCGTTGACAATCTTGTTGCCGATAGCGTAGCTGAAGAAGACATTGAAGTCGAAGCCCTTCCAGCGACCATCAAGACCGAAACCACCAGTGGTAGGCGCGATGGTGTTACCCAGACGCTGCTTAATGGGGTCGCCGTTCTCGTCAACCTGTACTTTGGCAACACCAGGTTTCAGCTGACCACCGAAGAGAGTGCAGCTGTTGTCAACAGCACCGTTGGCCATTTCCCAAGAACGTCCGTTCCAAATCAGGTCACCTGTACCGGTGTTCGGGTCATAAACGGTATAATAACCATTCATCTTGTATCCGTAGAGTTCGCCTAAGCGACCACCTTCTTCAATATAGTAGTTCTCGTACTTAGAGAAGGTAGAACCGGCCCAGTTGTTCTGTGCCCAAGGATTATCCATTGCCAGTTTCTTGATCTTGTTGTGGTTGTAGGCAATGTTGAAGTTGAAGTTCAAACCGAAATCTTTCTTGTCGAAGATGACGGCATTCAAGGTCAACTCGACACCCGTGTTCTGTGTGGTACCAAAGTTCTGATACTGCAAAGTATAACCAGTATTGCTTGGTACAACGCTCTGCATCAAGAGGTCTTTGGTGGTGTTGTAGTAGAAGTCGATAGAACCATTGAGGCGGCTGCGGAAGAATCCGTAGTCGATACCAAAGTTACGGGTGATGGTTGTTTCCCACTTCAGGTTAGGATTGTAGAGTACAGACTTGTGCTCCAGCATGAAGGTGCGATTTTCATCGAAGAACGGAGCCTTGCTGGTGTTGCTTGCCAAAGTGTAAGCAGGATAGGTTGAACCAGCAGGAATACGGTTGTTACCGGCTGTACCGAAACTCAAACGCATCTTCAAGTTGCTGATCCATCTTACATCCTTCAGGAAGTTTTCGTCAGACATACGCCAAGCCAAAGCTACTGATGGGAAGAATCCCCAGCGGTTTCCATCTGCAAACTTAGAAGAACCGTCGGCACGCATTGTAACTGTTGCCAGATACTTCTCATTCAAGGTGTAGTTGATACGAGTGAAGAAACCAATCAGGTTGTCTTTAGCAGGGATAGAAACTTCTGCAGGAAGCGGAGTACCGGCCTGTGTGTTAGACAGTACTTCGTCGAATGTTGTCATAGTAGCAGGGAAGGCCACGATGGTGTTGGTGCGCGTCTTCTGACGAATGCTGCTCCACTCCTGACCCAACAATACGTTGATACGGTCGCGACCACCAAAGAGTTTCTTGTTGTCGTAAGTAATGGTGTTCTGGTTGGTCCACTTCTGCTGTGTCATTCTGATGAACTGAGTCTGTGGCTGACCATTATAACCAAACTTGGAGTTGGTTGTTGCATCGCTACCCCAAACCTGGTCAGTATTGTTGTACTTCCATGAATAGCTGAATGCTGTGCGGAATGTCCAACCCTTCCAAGGCTTCCAGTTCAAACCAGCATTGTAGGTCTGGTCGAAACGCTCCTGATACTTGTAGCTGGCTGTAATACGCTGATACGGCGTACGCTGTGTAGAGGTGTTTGCATCTTCATCATCGTCGTTGTTCTGGGTCAGTGGGTCAACTGGACGCCATCTTACTGTGTTGGCAACGATAGAGTTGGCTGCGTTGCTTTCATTGGTGTCGGCACCACCGTTCAGACCATCGAGCTTGGTGAAGTTCAGACGACCGGTGAAGTCCAATGTCAACCACTTGCTAAGTTGTGCCTTCAATTTTGCATTGATGTTGTTCTTTGCGTAACCGGAACCCAACATGATGCTCTTCTCGTCGTCATGGTTGAAACCGAGGTTGAAGTTCAGTTCTTTCGAACCACCGCTCACGCTGACGTCATAGTGAGTATGGTGACCAGTGCGGCCGAATACTTCATCCTGCCAGTTGTCGCCCTCAACGCTCTTCCAGATATCAAGGTCGTTGAAGTTACCATAGTCGCCACTTGTTGGAGCAAGCTCGTACTGGTAATAAGCATAGTTATAAGGATCCATCACCTTTACTTCTTTGGCAATCTTCTTGAAACCGTAGTTGGCATTGAAGTTTACCTGGATGTTACCTTCCTTACCGCTCTTGGTAGTGATGATGATAACGCCGTTAGCACCACGTGCACCATAGATAGCTGTTGAAGAAGCATCCTTCAAAACGTCGATACTCTCGATTTCAGAGGGAGAGATGTCGCTGATGCTGGCAACCTCAAATCCGTCAACGATATAGAGCGGAGAGTTGTCCTGTGACAGAGAGCCACCACCACGCACGCGGATGTTGATATCAGCATCGGGTGAACCTTCAGTAGTCGTTACGTTTACACCTGCCAACTTACCGGTCATCGCCTCGCTTACATTGGAAACGGGGATGTCGGCAATCTTTTCTGAACTCAGGGTTGCAACGGCACCCGTCAGGTCTTTCTTCTGTACGGTACCGTAACCGATAACCACCACTTCGTTCAAATCGTTGGCTTCGTCTTCCAACGTTACGTTGATACTACTCTTACCGGCTACATCTACTGTCTTTGTCTTCATACCAATGTATGAAATCTCAACAGGTTTCTTGCCGGAAACAGACAAAGAAAAGTTACCATCGAAGTCTGTGACAGCAGCATTCGTCGTACCTTGCTCCTTTACGGTAGCGCCGATGACGGGTTCGCCTGTTGAGTCCACGATAGTACCAGTAATTGTCTGTTGCGCTGCTGCTGTACCTACAGTAAATAGGAACACGCATGTGAGCGCGTAACGAACAATGTTCTTTAACTTTTTAGACATAATTTGTTATTAGATTAGTGAATAAATGAAATTTCATGCGACAAAGATAATTAAATTTATTGAATTCAACAAAGTTTTAATATAAAAATGTGCGTAATCGATTTCATACGGGGTAAGAGTGTAAAGGTGAAGTGGAAGGATGACATAAAGAAGAAGGGGCAATCCTTGTGGATCGTCCCTTCTTGGAAAATGTGTTATATGAAGTGTTTACTTCATAATGACCTTTTGAGTTGTAGTCTGACCGTTGTCCATTGTCTGAACGCGGATTGCTGCACCTTTGTAGTTCTTGACTACTCGTACACCTTGAAGATTGTACAGTTCAGTCTTCACAACATTGCCGTTTACCTCGCTGTTAACATCGGTGATAGCTGTTGCCTTTGAGATAATGGCGGGTTCACCCAGACCTCCCATTGCATTAGCTGCACGTACAATGTAGGAGTCTGCCAAAACAGTTTCGGTTGTTTCGAATCCCTTGGAACCAGCAGCCTGATCTTCAATGGTGTAAGTGGTTTCTATGGTTTCTCCCAATAGTTTTCCTTCCTTATCGTAAATGAAGTAAGCTACAGCTCCCGTAACAGCATCCCAAGAGATGGTATTACCCTCCATCTTTCCATTCTGAGGAGCTTCAACCTGCTTAGTCGCATTGTCCGGACCCCAGTTGCCAAAGACTTTCGCTAAGGTGAAGTTGGCTGCTTGGTCAGCTGTGAGGATGGTCTCCATCTCGTTGCTCTTGCTACCATAGGTGAAAGTCACAACGTGCGATGCAGGTGATACAACAGAACCCTGTTCGTCCTTTGTATTGTACTCAACAAACTCTTTGGCGACAACATTCATTCCGTTAGGAGTCCAACGGTTTGTGTTGATCTTGTTGTCCTTGACAGTGGTGTTGAGATATGCACAACGTGGCTCGTTGTTCCAAGCACGACCATAGTTGTACGTAGCAGCATAATTCTCAATCGTACAGTTATTAAATACGTAACCGTAGTTCTTACCAACAGCAGTAGAAGGTGCCGTTAGCGTACATTCGCCAGAACCGTCAGGATTACGTTTTTCAACTACGAGTTTAGATGATTCCATGAATAAGGTTCCCTCACCGCAGATGAAGTCAACGGTTCCGTGAATCTCAGAGTCTTCCCAGTAATAGTTACCATTAGCGTTGTTGGTGTAATAGGTATCCTGATAGGATAGGAGGGTAACATTCTTGCAGATGGTGTTGTTACCTGTTTCCTGGATACATACTGCACGACCAGCACCGTCGCCAGCGAGAATACGTCCGTAGTAATCCCATTCGTTCTTAATGGTCAGATCCTGATAGTAGTTACCCGTACCGCTATTCTTCAAGGTTGCGGTGATGCCGATACCTTCAGCAACAGGCAGGTTTCTGATGATGACACCCTCCTGGCTTTCACCAATGATAGAGATGTTGTTACCAGAAACAGGAGTCAGACAACGTTCGCCGAGGTTGTAGTCACCATTCGGCAGGTAGATATAGACGCGTGGAGCGCCAGCTACACCATTAGAACCGTTAGCTGCATCGAGTGCATCGAGGAAGCTGCTGACATCGCCAGCCTTCACGAAGTACCACTGACCTTCCTGTACGTAGTTGGTGGTAGAGGTGTTCGCAATCTTGATGCCGTGAACATACATCTCACCCGAACATTGCATTTCGAGAGTAATCGTACCTGGTTCACCTTCGTAGTTGTAAGCAACGACACCGGCATCGGCCTCAGACTTACCTGCCAATGTTTCAAGTACCTCTTCGCCCTTCTTGACAACGATGCCTGTACCAGAACCATACTGGCATACAGTAACAAAGATTGAAGCCTTCGGACCTACCAACAAGTCAACGGTATTGCCGTTCTTGAATGCCCATCCGTGAGTAGCATCATGGAAATAGTAACCTTCTCCACCAGGAACGAATGCCTCATGGTCTTCGGCATAGAAGGTAGGATCAGCAAGGTTGAACTCGTACTTCTTAGAGTCGCTGCATTCCTCAATTTCTGTGGCTACAGCATAGAGTTTCACGTTACTGGTGATAACATCATCTGTGGTGAACTTGCGTCCGCCAGTAGCACGCTCGAACCAGCCGCGAACCTTCGTACCTTCTTCTGCCTTAGCACTTTCGTAGTCAATAGCAAACTGAGCGATAGTAGCATCCTTCTCAACAAGCTGTGTACCCATTTCGGAACCGTCGGTATCGAGGTATGTCAATGTGAAGTCAGGTTTCTGGATAACATTCAGAACATATTCCAATGTGGTTTCACCTGCTGATACAGGAATTGTAACAACACACTGGGTATCGTCGCCCTTATAGGAAACTTCTCCTACCTCACCACTTGTGGCTGTGATGTTGGTCAGCGGATTGTTGGGGCCAACCATCTGGTCTTTCTTGGACAACTCGAATTCTGCCTCGTATGCATCGCCGAAGACGTCCTCAATCTGATACTCTACTCCATTCAATGTGTACGATGCAAGGATAGGTACTTCCTTTTCTGTACCAGAAAGAGTTCCTTCGATGACGATGTCATTCAAACCGAACTGCTTATTCTCCTGCAAACCATAGAGATGCAGCAGCAGAACAGCATTACCCTCTGCAGGTGTAGCGTTCTCGATGTCGTAAGACAGCTTGCTGATGTTCGGATTCTTATTGTTACGATTAGGACTTACTGCGGTAGCCAATACGATATTGTCGCCACCGGCAACTTCCCAAGCTACGTCAATCTTACCGTTGTCCGTACCGTAGCGAGTAGCATTCAAAGCCACCCTGGTCGGAGTGAAGGTGAAACCTGGTTTCGGAGTGATAATGAAGCGAACAGCACTTGCCTCGTCAGCTTTGTCTAACTTGGTCGTTGGCCAGAGACGAGTCTGAGTAACACTTGTGCTTGTTTCTGCATCAGTCAAAGTTGATTTATCCTTGATAGTCAGGTTAGAACCTACCGTTACCTTGCTGGTCAGGAAATAGTCGGCGTTAGAGAATGTTGCCTTCTGACCTTCAGTACCCAAGTCGAATGGGAAGGTAGCTGTAACAGCTTCGTTGTCAAGGGTTGTAGGCTCCTTCGGAGCTTTCAGGTCAACCTTGATAGAGTAGAAATAGTTGTTGTCGTTGGTAGAAACGATAGACACATATCCACGCTCTACGTCGCTGGCCTTAACCTTGTACTCTGTCTGTGGGTTGTCGTTGGTATTGGTGATTTCTGCACCACCATTGATGCTATAGTAAGAATAACTTGGATACCCCTTGATAGTCACAACATCGTCTGTTGTACCTACAGGAACACGGAACTCAGCACCCTTGCGTACTTGGATGTTGTTGCCGTTGTTGCGGAATGATGCACCATTAGCCAAAATAGTCATCAGGACACCATTCTGTTCCATACACTCAACAGTTCCCTCTTCGGTAGAGCCAGAGAGTGCCATCGTTGCAGTCATGATGGTTTCGTCACCATAGTTCCAAGTAGCAGTCTTGTCCTCTGCAACAGGTTCTGGATCGTCGCCGCCTTCAATAGCTTCGATAGCGAAGAAGTTGACGTAGCCGCCACCGTTGATAACCAGTACGGTAGCCTCACCCTTGTATTCTGCAGAGACAATGTTCTCGTCCTGGAGGCCGTTACCACCATAGCAACCGCTACCATCTTCGCCCTTCTGGGTTGTGAACGTAGTAACAAGTTTGCCATCAGCATCTTTTACAGTAACATCAGAGCCCCAGCTACAGGTGCTCATCGTAATCTTAATAGGACCATCAACAGGTACCGTAGCCTTGAAGTTTCTCCATCCGTGATCGTTGTGATAGGTGCCACTAAGCATCACGTTTGCATTCTCTGTACCTGCAGCGACGCGAGTCTGTGAACCATCTTCGTTTACAACAACGCTGAAGTTCAGTTCTTTACCCTGCTCCTTCTCGTCTGCTGTCAGCAAATCGCCCAGCGGATCGATCTGGAAGTCGCGGTAGATGAACTCTTCTGGTCCTTCGCCGCCTTCATCTTCAGCAGGAAGAGTGATGGTCAGGCTGTTCCAGTAGTTGTTGGAAGCCTGTGCAATCTCTACCGTTGCATCGTTTGTTGTTGCGGTGAACTTAGCTGTATTGCCGTCTGCCGTACCTTCTGCTCCGTTGAATGTAACAGAGGCTGCATCGTTGTAAGTTGATACAGCGATGGTAGCATCCTTGCAAGAAGGAACAGTTACTTTAGTACCCGCATTTACCTGATGCCAGCCGCTTCCGTTATAAGTAAACTTACCATTGGTGGCGTCAATCTGAACAGGAACGTCGATAATTTCGTTATTAATAGTAGCCTGAGTAACGATAATACCTGTTGCTTTCTGAATGTTGTACTTTGGATTATCGTTGTAGCCGCTAAGCGGATAGCTTAGGGTGATTTCTGATGTGCGGTCTTCCAATCCTACGCTGTTGGCTTCGTACTGAGCAGTCAGGGTCATATCGCCTTTAGGAGTAATATCCTCACCGATAGCATAGGTCTTCGTTCCGTCGCTCCAGCCTGTCAGCGTCTTGCCTTCAGCATACAAAGAGTAGTTCTTCGGAGCATTGATAACCTGTCCAGCCTGAACCTCGATAGCTCCAGGAGCAGTACCAACACCTTCACCAGCCACAAACGTGATGTTGTAAGTGGTTACTTCTGCAGGCAAATCAGCCTCGTCAATAGCCTCTACTGCGAAGTAGGGATTGTAGTTCGCCTTGCTGAAAGTCAAGACCGTAGGTATGTTGCTGCGATAGTATGCAACAACAACGTTGTCAGGACTGCTTGACCATTTCGGACCTGTTGTGTTGAACTTGGCAACCTGCTCTCCGGCAGTATTGGTGACGGTAATGTCGTTGCCGTAGTCGTGAGTAGCGTAAGTGATCTTTACGCAGCCCTGTACAGGAACAGATGCGGTGAAGTTTGACCAGCCGTAGTTTGTGCTGTGCCAGTTACCCTTCAGCGTAGCGTTGGCTTCTTCGGCATTATCAGTCTGGCTGATGGCGCCGTTTTCTGCCACCTTAATAAATACATCACTTCCCGTAGCCAAGTCTTGCAACTGAGTCAGGTCAGCCTTGATGTCGCGGAAAGTTGATGCATCTTGCGCCATACCGTCCGTAAACAACATTACGAGCAGACTCAGAAGTGTGAACCGTAAAAGTTTGTACTTCATAAAAATTTGTTTTAGTTAATAATATGGTTTATAAAATGAAAATATTCGCTTTCCGATTTAGGTTCGATATCTTAAATAGTTTGCTGCAAAGTTACGAAAAAATGGAGAATAGTAGCAAGCATTTCACCTATTATATTTATGCAAACGTTTACGTAGTTCGAGAAAGTGGAGCTTCAGAAACTCCGTTTTCTGCATCTATCTCCAAATGGTCACTTTGCACAATAATAAAATTCTCTAGAGAATTTTTTGTAAGAGGGCTGCTATTGCAACAAATTCTCTAGAGAATTTTGTCCAAAAGCATACCTTTATCCTCCAAGACCTGTCAGTCTCCTGTCAGTCTTTGTCACTCTTGAAAAGACTGCAGGCCCTGTGTTTATCGGCGTTCTGTCAGTCTGTCAGTCTGTTTTTCATTTTTTTTGTAGGTAAGGCACAAAAACAGCCCCAATTTGTATGATTACAGGCAAACCCACAAAGTTGTGAATTTGCCTGTAATCGTTGAGACCCTTATATATAATAAGGTGTAGCTTCAGACTTTACTTCATCACTTTTCTGGTAACAACCTGTCCGTTTTCCAACCGTTGTTTTTCAATGATGAGTCCTTTGGTATTGCTGCTTACGCGCTGGCCGGCGATGTTGAAGTACTCGGTATTCATCACAGGTGAGAAGCTGACTGGAATGTTGACACCAGTTGGTGTGATGATGTAACCGTTGATAACAACGTTGGCTAATCCCATATTCTTTGTGTTTGTGTTATATGGGATATTGAACAGGTTGATTACCAACGCGTTGGTGCCTGTCATCGCATCAGCATCGTCTATATCTTGATCTAAGGCGTAATGCCTATCCGTATCCGTTGTTCCGTCTGGAGCTTTTCCGTTATCTCGGTATGCCTCTGTCGGACCACATACAATAACTTTCTCGTTGTTAGCGTACAAGAGATAAGATGAGAAACTTCCGTTGTTGGTTCCGAATCGTGTCACATTGAAAGATACGTTGGTGGGAACAAACTGATATCCGTCTTTTACGGTGAAGGAAAACTTTACAGCATTTCCGTCGTTGGCTTCAACGTCTTGTGCCTGATCAGTAATCGTGAATACCGTCATTTTGATGTCTGACGTTTTGGAGCCGTTGTATTTCAAATGAGAACCAACAATTACTTCATCGGAAGAGAAATAATTGGTGTCGTAACTGGCTTTTTGTCCTTCTGCACCATTATCGAATTCCCACACAAGATTTCCGCTGACAGTAGGAACGTCAGGTGTATCTGGATCATCGGGCTTGGTGAAAGCAGGGTAGTATTCATCTACAGAACTTTCTGCATCCATATTCTCTTTCTGCATGATATCCTGTACAAGACTGCTCAGGTAAACCTCCAGATTCGTGTACCAGCCTTTTCCGCCATTCCCAACAGCATCAAGTGTGATGATTGTTGCATCACTTGCATCCTTTTTATCAAGACCATTGACATCTTCCCATGCATCGGGGATTCCGTCTTTGTCGGTGTCGAAATCGTTGGGACGTGTACCAATACCGATAGAATAGGTTCCCTGGTCCTTGACAAAGTCAATGATACCAGGATGATGTGTCACAGTTTTTCCTTCTCCTGTCTTTGTCGCACTACCGGTATAGGTAGTTGTACCATTCTTGGCCTCACTCATATAGCGCTTATCCACATTGTCGCGATATAGCGATGCTCCTCCATAGCTGAGAATTTTCAGGTATGCATTCTCTGCAGTATGGGTTGTAACGTCAGCATTAACAAAGGTGCTAATGGGAGAAGACAGTTTGATGGTGTCAGGAATCGTGCCGCCAGCATCATCGACAATCACACCTTTCCAGTCATAGTTGGCAGCATTGCTTCCAGCTGCTGTCACGTAGTTGCCGCTGATATAGAAATGACCATATATGCCTTTCTTCTGAGGATCGATAGCGCTACCTTGGTCGGCAGAAGTTCCTGTGGTATGACCACATTGGAAAACGCGTTTCGTGTTAGCGGTAGCAGGACCGGCTTTGTAGTAGTTGTTGACGATGTTGTGATAGCCACCCATACCACCGTATGCGCCGTTTCCTGTTCCCCAGTTGTACATGAGGTTGTTGCGCAGGTCAACCTGTTCAGCCATGATGGTGCCGCCAGGATATTTTGTCTTGTCGTAACCCGTCCAACCATAGCGTGCACCATTGAGACGCGGAGCACGGTTTTGAACATGGATAATCATATTGTGGTGGAAAGATGCACCTTTACCTCCCCAGATGCCACCATAACTGTGCTCGCCTTTCGTGTGACCAGGATTAGCAAGTGCTTCACCGATTGTACACCATTGCATCGTGAAATTACAGTTGTCGTAATAGGAGGCTACTTCATCGATACTCCATGAGAAGGAGCAGTGGTCGAAAATTACATTTGTCAGTTCCTTTGCCCATGTAGCATCAGCGCCATCGTTGATATCTTTTTCCTCACCTCTGCGAATGCGGATGAATCGCACGATGACATTGTTGCCAACAGGACGTACCGTATAATAACGCAGGGTAATGCCTGGTGAAGGTGCTGTCTGTCCGGCAATTGTGGTGTTGGCAGGAATCGTTAAATCTGTTTTTAGCTCAATGATACCTCCTACATCAAAGACAATCGTGCGGGGACCACTTTGTTTCAAAGCCCAGCGAAGTGATCCGGCAATGGAGCCGGAAGTATTGTCTTGAAGGTTTGTAACGTGATATACATTTGTCGCATTGGTACTCGTTCCACGTCCTCCTGTTACATATCGGCCATAGCCCTCAGCGCCAGGAAAGGCTGGAACTTGCGCCGTTGCTGTAATGCCGACGACAGCCATCAGGAGTGATAATACAATTTTTTTCATATGTTCTTTCTTTAATAAATTTTAGTGTCTATGTTTTTAGAGTCTTGAAATTATTTAATCAATTCTTTCTTGCCGTTCATAATGACGATACCTTTGTAGTTCTTGTTGACTTTCTGACCGGCAAGATTATAAATCGTAGGATTTGGGTTAATTTGTGAAATGGAAAAACTGTCCAATGAGCGTATCTCCGAAGGAGTTTGGGTAAAGAGCGTAGCTCCAGCATACTGCTTCACCGTTTCTGGTACATCGCTGTATGGAGCAACCGTATAGTTGTAGGGAACAGTTACAGTATTGCCTTTCGAGGAAGGAATGCTTCCCTCTGCAATGTAGTTGCTGTTTTTCCATGTGACAGCTGTGGCGCTATTCTCACCATAGTATCGCTTTACACCCACATCAAAATAATTGCCTTCAATCAGAAACTCCGAGTTCTTGCGGGGATTGATGCAATTGCTTGCTTTCGTGCTGCTGAAATAATTGTTCAGCATGTGTATTTTACCCACACGAGCCATCGGCATACGCTGCACGCAGCCCGTTCCCCACCAGTTGAAGGCAAAGGTGGTGTTCAGATATCCTATTGTTTCGCTGTCGCTACTACCGACGAGATTGGTGTTTTGGTGCATATAGGAATGGTCGGTATAGCTGAATGTACACCAACTGACAGTATGGAAGTCTGCTTTCTGGGTGATGTCGAAGTTGCCATCCATTCCGTCCATAAATGCACAATGGTCAACCCAGATGTTTTTGGCACCATTCAAGGATGAAATCAGGTCGCTGCCTCCCACATCGATAGAACCAGGTCCTATAAATGTAATGTTGCGGATGATGATGTTCTGACAACCACTGAGGGTCAAAACACCAGAATTACGATAGCTTTCGCTATTGTCACCAGTCATCTGCATGATAATCTTACGTGTATTGTATTCTGCCTCTTCTCCCACATGTTGGCCATTGGGCAACGTACCGCCGCCACTGGTGGTGCTCATGCTGGGAACCCCTGCTGCATCAAGGGCTGCTTTGATTTCATCTGTCACATTCCAAGTGGTACGGATACGAGCATTGTTGATACCCAACAACGTTTTGTTTGATGCTGTAATTCCAACATTGCTCGATACATAGAAATCACCATCTGTTCCGTCGAAGATGATAATTTTGTTTTCACCGTTCTTGATGGTGTTCTGAATAGTACCTTTCATATCCTGCCCATTGGATTTCAACACGACAACTTTGCCTGTGAAATCATTGGGAATCGGATATGTATAGCACCCTCCGCCAGTAATATCATAGGTACTGGTAGCAGCCGTGCGTGAACTACGGGTACAGAATCCAAAAGGTGCATTCTGGTCGTAACTGTTTTGAGCCATCACGCAAACAGCGAAGACAACAGAGCAGAGACTGGTTAAAAATCTTTTCATGAATCCTTTTATTATAAGGTATCCTGTTACTCCTCAATCGGCAACCCTTGCTGTTCCATTTCCAAAGATGCCCAGATGAAGGGACCAACACCCTTGCCATCGTTGTCGCGGATAGGTTCGCTCATGTAGTATTCGAAGGAACCGTCACGACGTTTGTTCTCCTTCACATTCGGAGCAGCCTTTAGAACAACCGGGGTGACACCAGGACCGAGACCGCTGACCTCGCAGCATTGTGTCAGAGAGATGGTCTTGTCGGCATTCACCTTGATAAATTGTTTCAGGATGCCGTTGTAGGCTTTCACGCCTGCATCGCGGAAACTGGCATCGAGGTAACCTTTTCTGTAACCTTTCAGCAGACAATAGGCAAACATTGAGGATGCGGTTGATTCCAGATAGTTTCTTGGATCTTTTACATCAAGTACATCGTACCATACACCAGTCTTCGCATCCTGGCATTTCACCAATGCGCTCATTGCTTTCTTGAAAATATCGATGACTTCCTGACGACGAGCGTAGGTCTCTGGCAGGTTGTCGAGTACTTCAATCATCGCCATTGTGTACCAACCCATCGCTCTTGCCCAAGTGTGCTGTGACAAGCCTGTTTCCGGATTGGCCCAGAACTGCGTGTGAGTCTCGTCCCATGCGTGTTTCCACAAACCGGTTTTCGCATCATAGGTACGCTTGTCGGTCTTGACAATCTGGTCAACGGCATCGTTGTAAACCTTGATAGCTTTCTTTTCACCCTTCATCATCTGGGCGGCTTTCGTGTAGTAGGGAAGTCCCATGAAGATACCGTCGAGCCAAACCTGATAAGCATAGATGGCTTTGTGCCAGAAAACGCCTTCTTTGGTGCGTGGCTGCTTCTCCAACTGTTTAAAGAGCGTCTGCAATAATTTGAGGTCTTTTTCCTTTGGGTCAAGCTGATAGATATCGAAGAGTACCTTACCTGGACGAACGTTGTCAAGATTGAAATCCTCATATTTGTAACCTTTTGCATTACCTTTGGCATCAATCATTTCTGCGGGATATTCCTTCAGGTAGTTCAGGATGCTTTCATCCTTGTATGCCATATAGGTGTCGAACATCGCTCCCATCTCCGTACCGCTGGTATAACTCCAACGAGGGTTGTTGTTCTTTGGGAAATCCAATAGGTAAGAGTGGGGTACACGTGTCATCTCAGAATGGGTCATCCATTCGCTGTAGTTCTTATAGGGTTTCTGAGCTAAGATAAGGTTGCCGTTGACAAACAGATTGTTGAAATTTACATTGTGGCTCTTTCCTGTACGCTCAACAGGCATGATGCTGACACCGTTGAACTGACAATTTTCCACATTGATATTATAGATGTTGTCAGCCTCGTCCAAACCGTTCAGTTTGATACCGAACTGACTCTTCTGACAGGTAACATTGCTCATATAGACATTGCGAACGGTAGGAATGAATCCGCGCTTGGCAGGTTCGTTGGGTTCGTAACCGAGATTGATGCGCATTACAGACTCCTTGCATTGACCAACAGTCACGTTACGCATGTAGATATTCTCGATGATACCACCGCGACAGGTGTTGGTCTTGATACGCAGCACGCGATCGAGGTTGGGAGAATCCATCTTACAGTTCTCAACGAATACGTTCTGGCAGCCGCCGGTGATTTCAGAACCGACAACCACACCGCCGTGACCGTCTTCCATGGTACAATTGCGCACGATGATATTCTTTGACGGGAGGTTCCAGATACGACCGTCGGCATTGCGACCGCTCTTGATAGCGATACAGTCATCGCCCGTATGGAACTCACAGTCTTCGATGATGACATTCTCGCACGACTCAGGGTCGCAGCCGTCACCGTTAGGTCCTTCGTTCCAGATCTTGACACCTTTTACCAACAGATTCTTGCAAATCAGCGGATGGATTACCCAGAACGGCGAACGCAGCAGCGTGACGTCTTTGATGGCCACATTGTCGCACTTATACAGGTTGATGAGTTGTGGACGCAGACCTGTATCTTTCATGTTACGCTCCTCGAACGGCTTGCCTGCCTCGCTGTATTCGAAAAGCAGCGGACGACCGATTTTCTGACTTTCCTTCAAATCGGGAGTCCATCCGAAACGGTCTTTGCCACACATCTTCCACCAGGTATCGTTGCTTCCGTTACCATCGATGGTTCCTTCACCCGTAATGGCGATGTTCTTTTCACCATAAGCATAGATACAAGGCTGGTAGTTCATACAGTCCATACCTTCCCAGCGTGTCAAAACGATGGGGAAGAGCTTCTGGTCGAAGGCAAAGAGCAACTTTCCGTCTTTCTGGATTTCCAGATTCACATTGCTCTTTAGCGTAATCGGACCTGTCTCGAATACACCTGCTGGTACGACCACCTTGCCGCCACCCTTCTTTGAACACTCGTTAATAGCCTTGTTGATGGCCTTCTGGTTCTTAGCGGCAGTAGCTTTTTCTGATGCCCCATACTTCGTAATCAGGAATGTACGATCAGGGAACGTAGGTTCTTGAACACTTTTCTCAATTTGCTGATAGGTCGCTGCATCCCAGTTGTCAGCCATTGCTGCCATCGGCAACAGCAAGCAGAGCAGCATCAATTTCATTTTTCGCATGATTTGTTTGGGTATTTTGTGATTAATAATTTGTTCGTTTGATAGTCTTTAGACGACAAAGGTACGGAAAATATTAATAATAATAGGTGAAAACATATAAAAAATGCTTTTTTCTTTGCAAAAATTTGCATTTATGAAATGAATGTTCTATTTTTGCCCCATGTTTTTTGGATTTCGAGATTTTCGAAATCTCTCCTGAGTGAGGTTGGTAGCTTCCTGCGCCAACCTCTTTTTTTCTAAAAAAGAAGCATATTTTTTGGTTTTAATCGGAGAATTGTTTACTTTTGCAGCATCATATAATCTATCAATTCACAATAAATACGATTTCAATATGAAAGCACGAATCTTCTTATTGATATTTGCCGTCGTACTGTCTTTTGTCAGTTGCGAGAAATCGCCGTACGAGGAAGAAGTCGAAGAAAGTACAGAGCAGGGTGGGGGAAAATCTTCCGATTCAGATGTTCCCGATGAAGAAAAGGAATGGGATGATTCTGACTATGATAGCGATACGCCTTATGAAGACCCCAATGTCACAGATGGAAACGATCAGAATACTGGTGGATACAAATCTGGAGATGAACTGACGGTTAAGGAATTTATTGAGGCAGAAAAGCTTCCGCAAGTTTATGTCGTAGGATATATTGTTGCTGCTTGCGCCCAAAACAAAAAGAATGCGGATTTTGACCCTCCATTTAAATGGTCATCAGCAATCTTATTAGCTGATAGTAAAGATGAACGTGACGTTGAAAAAACAGTTTCCATCTCTTTAAAGTCTGGTTCAAATATCAGAAAAGCCCTTAATCTGGATGATAATCCCGATAAATATCTTCGTAAAGTTAAGGTATTCGGAATACGTACAACTTACCTGGGATTAACTGGCATCAAAGAGGTTAGCGCTTGGGAATTAGTTGATTGATTTGCAGTCATTAAGAAGTTTTTTTGGCAAATTCCTTACTTTTTGTGTTAAAAATTTGCACAAAAAGATAAAAGTGTGTAACTTTGTCGCGAATTCTAACAAAAAGTAGCTTTAAAACAATAAAACAAAAGCCTATCGGAACAGCATTACTTAGAATCAATTGGAATTTAAGGAATGAATAATCTGAATGAGATGACCGACGAACAGTTGGCGTTGTCTTATGTAAATGGAAACAACAGGGCTTTTGATTTGTTGCTCTCGCGCAACCAATCGAAATTGTTCTCTTACATTCTCTTCGTGGTCAGAGACCGCGATGTGGCTGATGACATCTTTCAGGAAACGTTCGTGAAAGTTGTCACTCGTATGCAACAAGGAAAATATACCACCAGTGGCAAGTTCAGTGCGTGGATTATGCGCATTGCCCATAATGTCATTATGGACTGGTATCGCGAGCAGCGTTCCGACAAGGTTGTTGAGGCTCCGCGCGAAAACGACCTGTCAAACGTGGGACGCAAAGACGACCTGCTCGACGGAAGCATCGAGAGTCAGTTTGTGAACATGCAGGTAATGGCTGATGTGAAGAAGATGATGAACAACCTGCCTGCACCGCAGCGTGAGGTAGTGTTCATGCGTTTTTATCAGGATTTGTCTTTCAAGGAGATTTCCGAAATGACAGGTGTCAGTATCAATACCAGTTTAGGACGCATGCGGTACGCTATCCTGAACTTGCGCCGTATGGCTAAACAGCACAATATCCAGTTGCAGTTGGCATAAACGTTATTTCGTCATGTCGTTATTTCGATATTACGTTATTTCGTCATGTCGGATTGCGTTATACCGAAACCGTTTCTCCCAGTTCTTTTAGATCATGGATGGTGGCTAACGGGTCTTTGGATTTGAAGATATAACTGCCGCTCACCAATACATCAGCACCCGCTTTTACCAGTCGTGGTGCTGTTTCGTTTTGTACACCACCGTCGATTTCAATCAGGGCATTGCTGTCTTTTTCTTGAATGAGTCGCCGCAAAGCAATCACCTTGTCGATAGTGTTCTCAAT
>Ga0310691_10003872_pt1 | contig 17351 bp, 14 predicted proteins | sample 176DNAGHGlowgp2_FD_203887 | JGI IMG/M metagenome (GOLD analysis project Ga0310691, IMG submission 203887) | Sheep rumen microbial communities from Palmerston North, Manawatu-Wanganui, New Zealand - 1766 DNA GHGlow gp2 (v2) (version 2) | ecosystem: Host-associated > Mammals > Digestive system >...
AAAGAAGGAAAAGAAAACAGCCTCAGGAAAGTGAGACTGTTTTTCAATAGATCAATGGGTTTCCGCAGCTTCCGGCGAAGCTTCGGGTGTGGATTCCTGAGCCTGCGGGGATTCCTCTGGTTTTTCCTTTGGCTCTTCTTCCGGCTTTTCTTCCGGTTCGGGATCTTTGGCACTCTTTGCGGTCCTGAAAGTCTCGCAGAGCTCGTTGGATGTACTGCCGGAATTCTCATAGGCATAGAATCCGCAGGCTTCATAGGTGGTATTCGGCTCAAGATCCAGATCACTTTCGAAATCGATTTCCTCTTCGCTCGTGATTTCCTCAATCACGGTCCCGCCCTTTGAAATACGGGCTTTGTAGCGGATCGGGCCGAAAACCCAGCTCCAGTCAAACAGACGCTTGCCGGTTGCGGCGACAAGTACATTCCCGTTTGCGTCCTTCAGGGAGATGTCCATATCTCCCTCTGCCGCAGTCAGCTTGTCGGGATCAGGATATTCCGACCATTCCAGACGGACCTTTCCATCTTCGAAATCTGCTTCAAAGTGCTGCAGACTCTCCGGCTTGTCGGAGACCTCCGGACTTACGAGCCTTGCGTAATCACTTTTGATGAGACCGGTGGTAATCAGACTGGAATCCATCCCGTCAACCGGCGAGGCATACGGCCAGGTGCCGAGGATATGGGTAATACTTGAGATGCCTTCCGGCATGGGCAGATCGGCGGGAACGCTGTCATGATGGACCGCGTCAAGAATCAGTGAGCAGATGTTGCCGGGAATATTCAGCTTTGATTTCTCATTGGAGAAGTAGGTGTCCTTGTCCTTGACGCCTTTTTCATATCCGACCCAGGTGGTAATCGTATACTGACTGGTATCACAGACCATCCATTTATCCTTGGATGCGCCCTGAGGAATGTTGTACTGGAGACCCTCATCTCCCCAGTCGGAAGTTCCGGTCTTTCCAAAGGTCTGATAGTCCCGCTTGAGGATATCAAGATAGTTGAATACGCCGCCATGTACCGCGGTGTACATCAGCTGGGCCGCAAGGTAGGAAGCCTGAGGGGAAAGAACATTGGTAGCGTCATAGCTCGGAGTCAGCGGTTCATTGACGCCGTTGCGGAAGCTGATTTTTGAGATGGTATGGGGACGGATGTAATTGCCGCCGTTCATCAGGATGGCATGAGCCGCCATCAGTTCTTCGCAGGAAGAGGTGAAGTTGCTGCCGCCGATCGCAAACCCGATGTCGAAGTTGTCATAGTTGACCTGGGAAAATCCGAGGCTGTTGATGAAGGTGACCACTGTATTCCATCCGGCGGTATTGATGACATCCTGAAGGGCCTGAATGGCCGGGGTGTTGAGGGACGCGGAAATGGCGTAGGAGAGGGTGACTTCTCCGTTATATACGCCGTTGGCGTTTTTGATGATGAGATCCGTGCCCTGATAGGAAATCGGTTTGTCGGTTACGACATGACTGGTCGCCCAGCCGAGATACTCAAACGCGAGGGCGTAATCCAGGAACGGCTTGACGCTGGATCCCGGCTGCTTGTACTGATCGGTTGCGTGATTCAGAAGCATGGATCCGCCGCGGCCATAGTTTCTTCCGCCGCCGATCCCGACTATTTCACCGGTCTGATTGTTCTCGGCAATCATGCCGATTTCCATGAGATCATCCGGAAAGATGACCTGTTCATATTTTTCCGACTGAATTCCGTCCATCACCGTCTGTACTTCCGGATCCATGTAGGTATAGATATCCATTGCCACGGAAAGGGGATCCTGACCGCTGATGGAAGCGGCTTCCTCGATAACGGTATCGATATAGGACTGAAAGGCGTATGCTTCACCCGTCCCGCCTTTTCTCACGGAGGGATCGATCAGGGTGTCCTCCACCCGGACTGCTTTTGCGAGCCTGTATTCCTTTTCGGTGATGTAGCCATGGCGCACCATCAGTGAGAGAACCGTATTGCGCCGTTTCGTCGCGTTGTCCAGGAAGTTGTGGGGATCATAGGCGTAAGGGGCATTGATGACACCTGCCAGCATGGCTGCTTCCGGAAGATTCAGTTCTCCGGCCGACTTGCCGTAATAGTATTCCGCTGCCTTCTGGATACCGCGGATATTGCCGGTACCTCCGAAATTCATCTTGTTCAGATACATTTCGAAGATTGCTTTTTTATTGGATTCCTTTTCCAGCTCCCGGGCCAGAGCAATCTGCTGGACCTTGTAGGCGATGTTGCGGGAAGCGGTAACTCCGGTTTCATCATTCTGGAAGTATGTCAGCTTGACCAGCTGCATCGTGAATGTGGATCCGCCTGAAAGACCGCTTCTTCCTCTCAGCTTGTTCAGAACATTGTCGAGCGCTGATTTTGTGAAGCGGGGAAGATCAAAACCGTCGTGTCTGAAGTAGCGGCTGTCCTCCACCGCAAGAAAGGCGTCAATGACGGATTCGGAAACCTGATCATAGGTGATGTTTTCTCTCAGCTGTGTTCCTACGTCAGCGATCAGGGTGCCGTTGCGATCATAGATATGCGAGCTTTCCGGAGAGAAGAAATCATCCACAACAAGCTTCGGCTTGTTCTGAAGCATGTTTCCGATCATAAAAAGACCCGCGGCGCCGACAATCATTTCCATGCAGATCATGAAAATCAGAATAATCGTCCAGAGATTGCGTCGATTGACATGCCGGCTGGACGTTCTTCTGCGTCTGGCGGATCCTGATGGGGTGCGGGCTCTGCCTGCGGTTTTTGTTTTTGTTCTGGTTCTGCCGGTGCTGCGCCGTTTGGAAGAGGCGGATGCGCCTGTGCTTCTTTTTGCCGGGGAGGACTCCTGCCGGCGGCGTTTTACCGGTTTTTCTGTTTCACTCATTCCTTGTCCTCAAAATACAGCCGGTCTACGATTTTCAGATAGTCTACCGGTCTCACATAATTATAAGGGATCGCAAATCCATTGGCCTCAAACCACGCGACGGGAATGGAGCTGCGCTCCGCTGTTCTTACAAAGCGGATCATCCGGTCCGCCGGCACATAGTAGGTGATGCCAAGATGGGTGAAGCGCACAATCACAAACGCGATGGCGCCGTGCTTCAGTACGGAATCAAGATGACTGATCTGGTGGGCGTGAATGGATTTCAGAGGAAAGGAGGTTTTTGAAGTGCATTCCTTTGCCTCAAAGTCAATGTATTTTCCCCGATAGATGCCGTTGTAGTCGGTCGTGCTTGGAAGCTTGAAATAGGCTTCCGTGATTTTCGCGGCATTCCGGCTGGGATAATCCACATGCACGATCGTGACCGGTGTCGGCTTCTTATGGATGACCGCGCGGTCCTCTTCAAGATATCTGGTATTGGTCGCGTTGATCTCGGCTTCAAGCTCCATGCCGCGGCCGGCCGCGGATGCGGCGGCAGTGTGATAGGTATTTTTTCTGCCGTTTGGATAATTGACCATTCTTCCTCCGTACCACACGATATTATATCGTTGTAAGAATAAATAAGGAAGGTTATGGAGAGTGGATTGCCTGGAAAAAAACCGTATAACATTCGGATTGGTGCAAAAGGGACTTCAGAAAAAAGCGAAATCATGCGAGAATAGAGTCGCTAGGAGCGTAATGCAACATGTCAGGTAAGGTGAATCTTGATTTACAGAGCATTCTGGATAAGCAGTTTGATATTGATTTCAAAGGCTACAGTCCTTCGGAAGTGGACAGCTTCCTGGATCTCGTCATGGAAGATTATCAGACTTATCAGGATATTACGGCAGAACTCAATCAGAAGATTGCGGAGCTTGAACGCACCAACGCGTCTCTGCGCGCAAAACTGATCGAAGAGGAAGGCAGGACCAGGGCTCTGGAGTCCAAACCGACTCCGGCGGCACAGGGAGCTGCCAATGTGGATATTCTGAAGCGCCTTTCAAGACTGGAAGAACAGGTGTTCGAGCAGAACCGCAATAAGCATTGATCCATGCATATTCGGGCAGTCGCTGGCAACAGCCAGAGGAAAGTCCATGCTCGCACAGGCTGAGATGCCTGTAGTGTTTGTGCCGGCCGAATCAATAAGACCGGGCAGCGGAAGCTGACGGCGGAGCGAAAGCCTAAAGGCCTTGCCCATGGCAGACGCCCGTAAAGTGCCACAGTGACGAAGCCGGGATGGAAATATCCCGGGTGGAACGAGGTAAACCCCGCAAGCGAGAAATCCAAATTTGGTAGGAGAATTCCCCGACGTGAAATGAAATGAAGGGGAGGTGCCCAAGGGCAGAGATAAATGGCTGCCATCCGGGAAACCGGAGACAGAACATGGCTTACAGAGTGTGCATGAACCAGGAGGGTGGAAACACTCTCCTTTTTTGCGTGAGGGGACAGGGAATGTACCTGTTATGCTGTGTTATACTAGGAAACTGTGAAGGAGCGGCCTGTATTATGAATCTTCCGAACCGACTGACACTGTTTCGAATTGTTCTCATTCCGATTCTGGTGCTGGTCTATCTGTTTCCATACGCGCAGTTTGGCATTGAACTGAGATCCTGGCTGATCGGTTCGGTCAGTGTTTCGGCTGTGAACCTGATCTGCCTTGCCATATACATGGTCGCTGCCCTGACGGATTTTCTGGATGGCCGGATCGCGAGAGCACGCGGCATGCAGACGACATTCGGAAAATTTGCGGATCCGGTCGCGGATCGGATGATGACGACAACCATGTTTGTCCTGTTTGTTTCCCGGGGTATTATTTCGCCGGTTCCGGTGATTCTCATGACCTGCCGGGATATCGTGGTGGATGGCTGCCGGATGCTCGCGGCCGCAAACGGAAAGATTGTCAAGGCGCACATGCTGGGCAGAGTAAAGAGTGTTGCTCAGATGGTGGTGATTGCTCTGATTCTGATCAACAACCTGCCGTTTGAACTGTGGGGATTACCGGTCAGCGAGGTTCTGCTCTGGTTCAGCACCTTCGTCAGTGCGGCCAGCGGGATCACTTATTTCAACCAGCTGAAGGATGATATCCTCGAATCAAAATAAAAAAAGTGGCTTTTCTGAAAACGCGGCTATTTATAATGTATAAGGAGAAAATGCTATGGCAAAAGAAACAAAAAATCTGAAGGAACCGGATTCCAAAAAGGACCAGCTGCTTCAGGATGCTCTGAAGGCAATTGAAAAAGAGTACGGAAAAGGATCGATCATGCGTCTGGGAGACCGGGCAGATGTGTCGGTGGACGCGATCTCTTCGGGAAGTCTTGCGCTGGATGCCGCTCTTGGGATCGGCGGGTACCCGAAGGGCAGAATCATAGAGATCTATGGACCGGAATCATCCGGAAAAACCACCCTGGCCCTGCACGCGATTGCGGAATGTCAGAAAGAGGGCGGCAGATGCGCGTTTATTGATGCCGAAAATGCCATTGATCCGATGTATGCCCGCAAGCTCGGGGTAGACATTGATGAGCTGATTCTCTCTCAGCCGGATTCCGGTGAACAGGCCCTTGAAATAACCGAAGTACTGATCAAATCCGGAGCGATTGACCTTGTTGTCATTGACTCCGTTGCGGCGCTTGTACCCCAGGCGGAACTGGATGGCGAGATGGGGGATTCAAGCGTCGGTCTGCAGGCACGTCTCATGTCCAAGGCCATGCGGAAGCTTGCCGGTGTCATGAACCGTTCCAACTGCACTGCCATTTTCATCAATCAGCTCCGTGAAAAGGTCGGCATTATGTTCGGAAACCCGGAAACTACGCCCGGAGGCAGAGCGCTGAAGTTCTATTCAAGTGTACGTCTTGACGTCAGAAAGGGTGAAACACTGAAGGTCGGCCAGGACGCATACGGCAATGTGGTCAAGATCAAGGTTGTGAAAAACAAGGTCGCGCCTCCGTTCAAGACCGCGGTTGTGAACATGATCTTCGGGGAAGGAATTTCCCATCTGGATGAAGTGATCAACATGGCTGTGGAAAATGACATCATTGATAAATCCGGAGCCTGGTTTTCCTACAAGGGAGACAAGATCGGCCAGGGCTTTCAGGCAGTCCGTGAATTCATGCGGAACAATCCTGAAATCGACGCGGAAATTACCGCTCAGGTCAAGGCCAGACTGTTCCCTGAACCGGAGGAAAAGACAGACGGGGATGCAAAGAAGGAAAGCGCCTGATCAGGCGTTTTTTTCATCCCTGTGCCGGTTGTTTGAAGCCGGTTTTCATTATATAATACCCCGTGAGAGTGATTTCTCAGCAACTACAGCAGATGGAGGATTAGATTATGAACAATGTTTTAATCCCCGTACTGGCTTGTATTGCCGGCATTGTGATCGGAATTGTCGTCATGACAGTTCTGAGCAGGGCGGGTCTCGATCAGGCGAAAACCGAGGCTCAGTCCATTCTCGAGGATTCGAAGGCCAAGGCCGAAATAGCGGCACGCCAGGCTGAACTTGATGGAAAACAGAAAGTGGAGGAAATCAAGCGTAAGGCGGATCAGGATATTCAGCGTCAGAGAGACAAGCTTCAGGCACAGGAGAATAAGCTTCTGCGCCGGGAAGACAACATCAGCTTCCGGGAAGACAATCTCAGCGCAAAAGAGAAAAAGCTCGACGAGAAGACAAAACTCGCCGATGACAAACTGGCAAATCTGAGCCGTATGGAGGACGATCTTCAGCGGAAGATCAACAGCCAGATTGAAGTACTGGAAAAAGCTGCCAGCCTCTCTCAGGAAGAGGCAAAGGCAGAATTGATGGATGCGGTAGCCAAGAAGAGTGAAAAGGATATTGCGGCATTCCTGCATGAACAGGATGAGATCGCCCAGGAAAAGGCGGCGGACAATGCCCGGAATATTATCGCCACAGCGATTCAGCGCTACAGTCAGGAAGAAACCATTGACCGTACGGTCAGTGTTGTGACCCTTCCCAATGAAGACATGAAAGGCCGGATTATCGGCCGGGAAGGCAGAAACATCAAGGCAATCGAACAGGCAACCGGTGTGGATCTCATCATCGATGACACTCCGGATGTCATTACCGTTTCGTGTTTTGACCCCATCCGCCGTGAGATCGCCCGTCAGGCGCTTGAGCAGCTGATGAAGGACGGCAGAATTCAGCCGGGCCGGATTGAGGAAGTTGTAAACAAGGTGACCCGTGAACTCGAGGATTCCATTTCCAAGATCGGTGATGAAGCGGTGTTCAAACTTGGAATCAACCGTCTCAACCGGGAACTGACCAAGCTTGTCGGCAGACTTCGCTACCGTTACAGTTATGGTCAGAATGTGCTGGAGCACTCCATGGAGGTCGCAACCTTTGCCGGAATCATGGCGGCCGAGCTTGGATTGAATCAGCAGCTGGCAAAGCGGGCCGGTCTGCTTCATGACATCGGCAAGGCAATTGACTTTGAGCAGGAAGGTTCCCATGTGGAACTCGGTGCCAAGGTTGCCAAGAAGTACGGAGAAAACAACATTGTCATCAACGCGATCGAATCTCATCACGGCGATAAGCCGGCGGATGATATCATCGCCGTTCTTGTCGCGGCAGCGGATACGCTGAGCGCAGCCCGTCCTGGCGCAAGATATGAGTCCATGGAGAACTATATCGAGCGTCTGGAACAGCTGGAAAAGATCGCGACCAGTTATGACGGCGTGGAGAAGGCCTTCGCCATTCAGGCCGGCCGGGAAGTCCGGGTCATGGTTCAGCCGGAAAAGATCAATGACGAAACCATGGTCAAGGTTGCGCATGATATCAAGGATCGGATTGAAAATGAGATGACCTATCCCGGTCAGATCAAAGTCACTTTAATCCGGGAAGTAAGAGTTCAGGAACTCGCCCAGTAACGGATGAACATTCTGTTCCTCGGGGATGTGACCGGACGTACCGGAAGAGCAGCGGTTGTCAGACGGCTGGCTGGTCTTAAAAAACAGTACGCGGTGGATTTTACAGTCATCAACGGGGAAAACGCTGCCCACGGGAAGGGGATTACTTCCAGCATCTATCATGAACTCATGGATGCCGGAGCAGATGTGATTACTCTTGGAAACCATATGTTTTCCAAACACGAAATAACCGAGCACATGGACGAATGTCCCTGGCTGCTGAGACCCGGCAATCAGTTTCCTCTGACACCTGGGAAAGCGGCTCTTGTCCGTGAGTGTCTCGGACACCGGATCGGTGTCATCAACCTCAGCGGCAGTATCTTCATGGACAGCATTTCGGAAAGCCCCTTCATGACCATGGAACGGATTCTGAAGGAGATGGACGCGGATGTCATACTTGTGGATCTGCACGCGGAGGCAACCAGTGAAAAGGAACTGTTCTTCCATCTCTTCCGGGACCGCCTCAGCGCGGTCATCGGAACCCATACGCATGTGCAGACCGCGGATGAAATGGTGCTGGATGGCTGCGCTTATATCAGTGACGTCGGCATGTGCGGTCCGTACCTCTCGATCATCGGAAGAGATATCAAAGAAGTCACGGCCAGGATGGTGAAGGGGGAGAGAACCCGCTATAAGCCATCGGAAGCACCCGCAGTGATCTGCGGGGTGCTGATCACGGTCGGAACCGACGGAAGAGCGGTATCGATTCAGAGAATTCAGGAACGCCCGATCTGAGGCGTTCTTTCTTTTCGCCATCTGTCCCTTTAAAAAAGGAACAGCGGTGGTAGAATCTTTCTTGTTATGAAAAAAAACGACAACCTTCTGACTACCGGTGACTACCGGCAGAAAATCATCCGGTTCATGCTGCCGATTCTGATCGGACAGCTGTTTCAGCAGCTCTACAATACTGCTGACGCGCTGATCGTCGGCAATTTTCTGAATTCCGGAGCACTCGCGGCAGTCACTTCAACCTCTTCTCTTGTCTATCTGATCATCGGCTTCTGCCTGGGCTTTGCCTCCGGGGCGGGAGTGGTGGTATCCAGACACGTCGGAGAGAACAACGCGGAACAGATTTCAAAAGCTGTGCATACGGCCGTACTGCTCGGCATCGGGATCGGAATCCTTACAACCGTACTGGGAGTGTTTTTCGCGGATGACATGCTGAAACTCATGCGGACACCGGCGGATGTGATTGATCAGGCCGTCCTGTATCTGCGGATCTATTTTTCCGGAAGCCTTGCGGTTGTCATGTACAACATGCTGGTCGGAATCGTGCAGTCTACCGGAGACAGCCGCCATCCGCTGTATTATCTTGCCGCAAGCTCCGTGCTGAATATTATTCTGGATATTCTGTTTATTTCCCGGCTTCATATGGGCGTGGAAGGGGCGGCACTGGCAACGGTGATCTCTCAGATCACGGCGATGCTGCTGGTGCTGAGGCAGCTGCTGCAGACAGAGGACGCGGTAAGAATCCGGTTTTCAAAGCTGAGGATGGATGGAGAAAACCTCCGGGCAATTATCCGCTACGGTCTTCCGACTGCTCTGCAGGACTGTGTCATTGATTTTTCCAATATTCTGATTCAGTCCTATATCAATTCCTTCGGTTACGCGGCTGTTGCCGGCATCGGTGCTTCCACCCGGGCGGAGGGCTTTGCGTTTCTTCTGATCACCGCCTTTTCAATCGCCGCAACGACTTTTATCTCCCAGAATATCGGGGCCGGGCAGTATGACAGGGCAAGGCAGGGAATGCGCTTTACCCTGATCACGTCGGTGACGGTCATTGAGCTGATCGGAATAGTGATGACGATCAACGCGCCGACGATCATCCGCGCCTTCAGTCTGGATCCGGATGTAATCCGGTACGGGACCGGGCGGATGCGATGCTGCGGACTGTTTTACTGCTTTGTGGGCTTTTCTCATGTGGCCAGTGCTGTCATGCGGGGAGCAGGCCGGCCGAATGTGCCGCTGATCGTAATGCTGGTATGCTGGTGTGCGGTAAGGGTTGCGGTACTGATGACCGTGGGACAGGTCATTCATGATATCCGTCTGGTCTATATGATCTATCCGTTTACCTGGATGCTGAGCTCCATCATCTACATTTTCTTCCTGCGCAGTACCAGAATCGGACCTTCCCAGGCAGCTCTGTGATCCTGAAATCACATGTTTTCTGTCCAATTGATATATTGAACCGAAAACCGGTGAATGATATAATTCCACCAGGAGGAAGAGAACATTATGGCAGTTATTATTGATAAGGATGCCTGCATCGGATGCGGTGCCTGCACAGGTGTTTGCCCGGTAGGAGCACTCGAGCTGGATGGAGATGGAAAGTCTGAGTGCAAAGCCGATACCTGCATTTCCTGCCTGACATGCGTAGGAACATGCCCGGTGAGTGCAATCTCTGAAGGCGAATAAGTTTATCAAATCACATTTGATTAAGAACAACCGGTAAAAAACCGGTTTTCTTTTCTGATACAATAACTGCGGTTTGAAAGGGAGAAGTTATGAATCAGAATTACCGTCTTCCCGACCATAACGCAGAGCGGATGCGGATGATGGATACTGTGCGCAGCGAGTTCCATCTGGATCCGGCTCTGACCGAATGCGGAAGGGGAAAAACATATTTTATCCGTACCTATGGATGCCAGGCCAATGTCCGGGACAGTGAGACAATCGCCGGTATTCTCGAGGAAATGGGCTTTCTTCCTGCATCAGTCATGGAAGAAGCGGATGTGCTTCTGTTTAATACCTGCGCAGTTCGAAAGGCTGCGGAAGAACATGTGCTTGGTGAAATCGGAAGTCTCAAGACCCTGAAGAGAAACGACCCTGACAAGCTGTTCGCTCTCTGCGGGTGCATGGCGCAGGAGGAATCGGTGGTTTCCCAGATCCTGCGTTCCTATCCTCAGATTGATCTTCTGTTCGGAACCCACAATCTTTCCCGCCTGCCCCAGCTGCTTTCAAGAGCCATGAAGGGAGAGCGGGTTGTCGAGGTGGAATCAGAAGGAAGCGGTTCGATAGTCGAAGGCATGCCGGTTCAGCGCACCCGTTCCTTCAAGGCCTTTGTCAACATCATGTATGGATGCGACAAGTTCTGTACGTACTGCATTGTTCCATATACCCGCGGGAAGGAACGCAGCCGGGAAATGGAATATATCCTGGAAGAGATCCGGGGAGTAAAACAGGCAGGGGGAAAGGAAGTGACCCTGCTTGGCCAGAATGTCAATGCCTATGGAAAGGATCTTGGCATGCAGGATGGATTCACGGAACTTCTGAAGCGGGCTGCGGAAACCGGGATCGAGAGGATCCGGTTCTACACCAGCCATCCCCGGGATTACAGTGAAACAACGATTGACGCGATGCGGGACTGTTTGAACATCATGCCGGCTCTGCATCTGCCGGTTCAGTCGGGAAGTGATGAGATTCTGAGAAAGATGAACCGCGGCTATACCTCGGGAAGCTTTCGAACCCTCTATGACCGGATGAAGGAAAAGATTCCCGGCATTACCTTCACTACGGATCTGATCGTCGGATTCCCTTCGGAAACCGAGGCACAGTTTCAGGAAACGCTGGATCTTGCGGAGTACTGCCGGTTTGACAGCGCGTTTACGTTTGTCTATTCTCCCCGTGAAGGCACACCGGCCGCGAAAATGGAGGATACGGTCTCTCTTTCGGAAAAGAAGGACCGGCTTCAGAGACTCAATGAGGTGATTGGAAAACATGCCCGGGCGAATAATGAGGCAACTGTCGGAAAAGTGCTGCGGGTCCTGTGTGATGGACGCTCCAAAAAGAAGGAGGAAACCTTTGCCGGATACAGTGAGGAAAACCGGCTCGTGAATTTTACCGGGGAAGGTATCCGGGAGGGAGATATCGTTGATGTGAGAATCACGGAAGCGAGATCATTCTCTCTCTTCGGAGAAGCGGTTGGCATTGTCTGAGCCCGTTTTCACGCTATAATAGGGATGACATTTATTCACGGCATGGAGGAATAATTTATGAGTAAGGTACGTATTTTTGCCCTCGGCGGTCTCGACGAGGACGGCAAGAACATGTATGTAATTGAGAATAATAAGGATATTTATGTGATTGAGTGCGGAATCCGCTATCCGGACGCGGATGAGCAGCTTGGTGTCGAGATGATAATTCCGGATTTTCAGTATCTGGTTGAAAATCAGGAACGGATCAAGGGAATCTTTATCACGCACGGTCATGAAGATGTGATCGGTGCGCTGATTCATCTTCTGAGACAGGTAAAGCTTCCGGTGTACATGGCTCCCCTCACCGCGAGACTCTTTGAAAGAAGAGCCCGGAAGGAAGGACTCAGAGACATGCAGATTCACCGGGTGCGGCGCAATACAAGCTTCAAGATCGACAAGACGGAGATCCGGACCTTCGGTACCACCCAGTCGATCGCGGACGGATTCGGCGTCGCAATCCGCACCGAAGACGGTTATGTCGTCTATACCAGTGAATTCATCGTTGACTATGATGTCAAAAATGATGCCTTCCGCTTTGATCTTACCGATGTGACGGAGCTTGGCTCCCGCGGTGTGCTGGCCCTGATGACCGAGTCAGTCGGCTCCACAAGGGAAGGGCATTCTTCTCCGAATCACAGGATCACATCCCAGATCGAACCGATCTTTGATATCGCCCAGGGAAGAATTGTCATTACGGCCTACAGTCAGAATCTGTACCGTGTCATTGAGATGATTGAACTTGCCAACAAATTCAACCGCAAGATCATGATTTATGATGAAGAACTGCGGAATCTGATGGCCGACATGGCGGAACTTGGATATTACCGGATTCCGGCCGGGCTTGAAATCGCTCCTCAGAACTATTCCAATGATATGGAAAATGTCGTTGTGATCATCGGCGGAACCGGAAGCACGATTTTCCGCAAGGTACATAAGATCGCAAGCCGTGAAGATGACCTGATTCAGCTTCGCAGCACGGATACGGTTATCATCGCATCGCCTGCGGTTCCGGGTACGGAGCGCAGCGCATCCAATATGGAGGATGATCTTTACAAGGAAACTTCCCGCGTCTACGCGGTGGATTCCCGCCGTACCTTTTCCATGCATGCGTCCATTGAGGATCTGAAGATGATGATCTATCTGATGAATCCCCAGTATTATGTGCCGGTCAAGGGAGAGTACCGTCAGCTGATTTCCAATGCGAATATCGCTCTTGACATGGGATATCCGGCAAACAACATCATCGTACTGGAAAACGGACAGGTAGCCACCATTGAAAACGGTCAGCTTCAGCGCAGCATGAAGACGGTTCCGGTCGGAGACATTATGGTATCCGGCGGGGATTCGCTGGACGCGGCAGGCATGGTTCTCAGAGACCGCGAGACGCTGAGTACGGACGGTGCGATCATTGTCGGCGTCGTGATCAATCACGCTACCAAGGAAATCATCGGCGGACCGGATGTTCAAAGCCGCGGTGTCATCTATCTGAAGGACGCGGATTACATCATCCGGGAAATCGGAATGATTATGGAAGAAACCATCAATGACTCGGTGGCGGAGAACAGATACAACAATCTGGACTGCCGCTCGGAAGCTCGTGAAAAGATTGCGAGATATGTCATGAAGGAGACCGGAAAACGGCCGATGATTCTTCCGGCGATCGTAGAAATCAACACGAAAGACTGAGAAGTGATAGAATAACGGGTAATGACTAAGAAGAAAACAACCAGAAAACCTGCAGCAAAAAAACCTGCAGCCCGCAAGAAGACCAAGGCGGAACAGGCAGCCGAGAGCGAGCTTCATCAGTGGATTGCCGTTGTCGTCCTGGTCGCGGTTACCGCAGTAGCCTATCTCCAGATGGGCGTAGTTGGTGAATTCATGAGCCGGCTCTGCCGGTTCCTTTTCGGTAAATTTTATTTTGTACTTTTAACTGTGATTGTAATTCAGATTCTGATCACGATGATCAACCGCCGCAACGGCAATACATCGTCGAAGAATCCCCTGGCCATTATTATCATCATCCTTGCCATTCTGCTGCTGTGCTCGTATCTCGACACCAACCGCAGCCTGAAGGGATTTGAGATTGCCAGGGAATATATTGCCAATATCGGCTCTTTCTTTTCTCCTGAACCGGCGATCCCGGTTGCGGGAGGAATCATCGGGGCGCTTCTGTTTTCACTGACCTCAATGCTGGTGGACAGAATCGGAACCGTGCTGATCATCATTGTGCTGTTTGTGATCGCCGCGCTGCTTCTTGTGAACCTCGATGTGTACAAACAGGCATTCCGTACCATCTGGACCTATCTTTCCACTACCGAGGAAGACGATGAGGATGAAGATGAGGAAGAGGATGAGGATGTCTATGAGCCGGAAGAGGTCTATGACAGCACTCCTTTTGAACCGGAGATGATTGAGCCGGTGAAGGAACTTCCGAAGGTTTCCAGTCAGCCGAAGATCCGGATGCTGGAAGTTGACAGCAGACCGGAAAAGGTGGAACCGATCGCTCCGGCTCCTGCTGTGGAAGAGGATGATACACCGATACCGATGACCGGATTTGATGACGAGTATCCTTCGGTTTCGAAGAATTCACGCATGTCAATCATGGCCGATGACGGAAACGGGGAAGATGATTATATCCGAAGCTGGGAAGATGATCTTCCGCCGGTTCCGGAGGAAAAACCGAAGGCGGAGGATGAAAACAGCAGAACCACCTTCATGACGGTTGATGAACTCTATGACAATACCGTTCAGCCTTCAGGCGAGGAAATGGTTCAGGATCCGTCCCACACGCCGTATATTCCTCCTGCTCCGGCCCCGTATTATCCGCCCGAACCTTCTTCTCACCCGGTTATGGAAATGCCTTCCGTTTCTCAGGAAGATCCCGCGCTGAAAGAAGGAGCACACGGCAGTCTGTTTCAGCAGGAATATGTGCCGCCATACCAGCAGGACTTCGTTCCTCCTTATGAGCAGGAATATATCCCGCCTTTACAGCAGGAATATCAGCGTCCCGCCCAGGAGGAGTACGTTCCGCCTGTTGCGGAGTATCAGCCCAGACATGAATCTTCAGCAGGAAGAGAGACCCATAGGACAGTCAGTGAGGAACCAACCGCAAAGCCGGTTCAGAAACCGGCCGCGCCTGTTCCTGCCGCACCTGCTGCCCCTGTGACGCCGCCTCCTGTGCGCCGTCCGGATCGTCCCTATCAGCTGCCGCGGCTGAATCTTCTTGATCCGATTCCTCCCAAACCGAAGGATGATATCAACGAAGCGGCAGCCCGTGAGAAGGGAGAACTGCTGGTTCAGGCGCTCAGAAACTTCGATATTGAGTCCCGGCTGATTGACACCCACATCGGCCCCAGCGTTACGAAATTCGAAATCCGTCCGGATGCTAATGTCAAGGTATCCAGAATCTCCGGACTCGCGGATGATATCAAGATGCAGCTGGCCGTACGGGATGTCCGTATTGAAGCACCGATTCCGGGACATAACGCAGTCGGTGTGGAAATACCGAATCAGAAGGCAACTCCGGTCAAGATGAAGGAGCTGTTCAGTGCAATACCGGAATCCGATGCCAATCAGCCTCTGCTGATTGTGCTTGGCAAGGATCTGATGGGCAATGTTGTGACATGCCGTCTTGACAAGATGCCGCATATGCTGATTGCCGGTGCCACCGGTTCCGGTAAATCGGTATGCATGAACTCCATCATCACTTCCATTCTGCTGAGAACCAAGCCGGATGAAGTCAAGCTTCTTCTGGTTGACCCGAAGAAGGTGGAATTCACACCTTATCAGAAGATTCCTCATCTGATCGGGCCGGTCATCAATGATCCGTCTCAGGCAAGCAATGCGCTGAAGGTCATCGTCAAGATCATGGATGAGCGCTATGACGCCTTTGCAAAAGCCGGAGTAAGAAATATCCAGGGCTTCAACAGCATGGTTGCGAGCGCTCCTCCAACTCAGCCGGATGGCTCACCGTCGCCGAAGAAGATGCCGTACATCGTTGTAATCGTAGATGAAATGGCAGATCTCATGAATGTGGCGGGCAAGGAAGTGGAAAGCAGCATTCAGAGAATCACTCAGCTGGCCCGTGCCGCCGGTATTCATCTGATTGTCGCAACTCAGCGGCCAAGTACCGATGTCATTACCGGTGTCATCAAAGCCAATATTCCGAGCCGGATTGCCTTCGCGGTTTCCTCAGGCATAGACTCCCGTACGATTCTTGATCATGTCGGAGCGGAACGTCTGCTCGGCAACGGTGACATGCTCTATATGCCGATCGGCAGCTCGAACGCGGTCCGTGTTCAGGGTGTATTCATTACCGATGATGAAGTCAAGCGGATTACCGACTTTGTCTCTTCTGAAGCGGTTCCGATGTATGATGACGCGTTCATCCGCCTGGAAGGCGTCAATGACGGAGAAGGCGGGGTCGGCGGAATCGCCGGCGCGGCTGAAGATCCGATGTTCAATGAAATCCGGGATTATGTCATTGAGGTTCAGAAAGCCAGCACCTCTCTATTGCAGAGACGATTCGGCATCGGGTACAACCGGGCCGCAAGAATGATTGATCTTCTGGAAGAGAAGGGAATCATCGGACCGGCTCAGGGCAGCAAGCCCCGGGAAGTGTATATCAAAAAGGAAGATGAGTGAAGGAAGCGGACATGGTTCCGCTTCTTTCCGCCTCTGTGGTTAGTGCTAACTAATTGACAATTCAGGTGATTTTGATCATTATTATCGTGCGGGAGGCGAATATGAATTTTGGTACATTTCTGGTCGCGGCGATCATCGCTGTGATTGTGATTCTTGATATCCGTTACCTGAGAAAGCATGGTGTGGATTCCTGCGGCGGTGACTGCGGATCGTGTCATGGTTCCTGTAAATGGAGTGAGGATCTGAAGAAAGCAAGAAAAGAAATCGCGGCCGAAAGAAATGATCACCTCCGCAATTCATAAGAAAGTCAGCGGAGGTTTTTCTATGTTCAGGGATCATCCTTCAGAAGGTGTACATATCCATATACACAAAAGCGATAAATTCCGGACAGTCATCCTGCAGGTGGCTCTGATCTGGCCGGGGGAAAAGAGGGAGTCAGCGGTTTATTTTCTGTTATCCAGTCTGCTGTCTGACAGCTGTCTGAAATATCCTGGAAAGCTTGAGGTCAGCCGTCGGCTGGATGAGCTTTACGGAGCTTCTCTGCAGATCCGGTTCCGCCCGGTCGGAAACGCGAACCGGATGTCCTTCAGCATCTCTGCCTGTGAATCCTCCTGTGTCGGGGAGGATATTCTTCCCGGGATGTTTGAGACGGTATCGGAATTTCTGATGCGGCCGCGGATTGAAAACGGGAAATTCCCGGATTCGGTGTTTGCGGAATGCCGTAAACAGGCAGAGCTGACACTGATGATGGCATATGATGAACCCGGCGCCAAAGCGGATTATCTTGCGGCGGAGGCTTACGGCGGTCATCTTGCCAGAAGAAACTTTCCATCTCAGGAAGAACTGGATCAGATTACCAATGAAGATACGGTGAGAGCCTGGGAATGGATGATGGAACATGCACGCATAGACATCAACATTCTT
>Ga0310691_10003878_pt1 | contig 17335 bp, 7 predicted proteins | sample 176DNAGHGlowgp2_FD_203887 | JGI IMG/M metagenome (GOLD analysis project Ga0310691, IMG submission 203887) | Sheep rumen microbial communities from Palmerston North, Manawatu-Wanganui, New Zealand - 1766 DNA GHGlow gp2 (v2) (version 2) | ecosystem: Host-associated > Mammals > Digestive system >...
TAATGGTGAAGTTACCGTCGAAGTCAGTCACTGTGGCATTCTTGGTACCTTTCTCCATTACAGTAGCGCCGATGACGGCCTCGCCCGTTTCATCGACCACATTTCCTGTCACCGTCTGAGCAGATACAGTGCCTATAAAAAGGCTCAGTACCAGCATCAGGGCGATGCGGAACGCTTTCAAATTACCTTGCATACTTAGTTATTATTATTAGTTATTAAATAAAATTGTCATCGATTTGGATGCAAAGATAGTCATTATTTGCGTAAATAACGATAATTTTTGCAAAAATAATCACGTAATCGTTTGCAAATTTTGTTAAACGTATATTATTATTATAAATAAGGTATATATTAGTGTCCCTTTTAAGAATGCAGAACTCTTAATCTAATTTAAATCTTGATGTCATTTGATGGAAGGTTAGTGCAATTTTTGTATATTTGCACGCAACTAATAATGTATAAGGATGAGAACTAACTACTTCATCAAAAACATGTGCTTGGCTTTCCTTCTGTTGCTGACAAGTATGGCTATGGCAGAAGATAGAACTCCAGCCTTTCCAGGGGCTGAGGGTTTTGGCATGTACACTACTGGCGGACGTGGCGGAGCTGTGTATCATGTGACAACCTTGGAGGACGGAACCCAAGAGGGCACTTTCCGTTGGGCGTGCAATAAGAGTGGGGCGCGCACTATCGTATTTGATGTCTCGGGCACTATCTTCTTAAAGTCAGAACTAAAGATAAAGAACGGCAATGTGACCATTGCTGGGCAGTCTGCTCCAGGTGATGGCATCTGTATCGCCAACTATCCATTTGTCATTGCATGTAAGAACATCATCATCAGATATATCCGATTCCGCCTTGGCAATGAAGCCCTTAAGACTAACAATACGGCGCATGAGGGGGATGGGCTTGGAGGTATGGACTCAGAAAATATCATCATTGACCATTGTTCGGTGTCATGGAGTATCGATGAGTGCCTTTCTGTCTATGGGTCTAAGAACATCACTGTGCAGTGGTGCATCGTCTCACAGAGCCTGAACAATGCCGGGCACTCCAAGGGATCGCATGGCTATGGCGGAAACTGGGGCGGTAGTGGAGCCTCCTATCATCATAACCTGATAGCCCATCATATCTCACGTACACCCAGACTTGGTCCGAGACCAGGTACTCAGACAGATGAACGGATGGATATGCGCAACAACGTGATCTACAACTGGATAGACAATGGTTGCTATGGGGGTGAGGGGATGAATGTAAACATTGTGAACAACTACTACAAACCTGGCCCTGACACGAAGACGGGAGCTAAAGGCATGCGTATAGCCTCTCCAGGCATCAGAACCAGCGACTATACGAAACATGACAGCAGTTCTCCTAACCAGTGGGATGTGATGTGGCACGTCTGGGGGAAGTTCTATGTGGATGGCAACGTGAATGAGATGTATCCACAGGTCACAGAAGACAATTGGGCCTACGGCATTTATAACCAGATAGAAAATGCAAAAGTTGATAATACTTTCACTGAGGAAACCAAGGACACGATGCGTCTTTCATTGCCCATCCCATTTGAGACCGTGAGCACCCACTCTGCAGGTGATGCTTTTGAACGGGTATTGGAGTATGCTGGAGCTTCTTTGCATCGTGATGCGCTTGATGAAGTCGTAGTCAACGATACACGTTATGGAGGAACCACCTATTCCGGCAAGGATTGCAAGCGAGGCATTATCAACTCACAAGACGATCTGAAGCCTGATGGAGCTGGTGATGACTGGAGTGCATGGCCTGACCTGAAGAGTGAGACAGCACCTACAGATACCGATGGTGACGGCATGCCCGATGAATGGGAATCTGCTCACAACTTGAATCCGTATGATGCCAGCGACGGTAAAGCTATAGAAAACAGTGAAACTTTCCAGTATACAAACCTTGAGCTTTACTTGAATCATCTTGTAGATGACATCACTGAGGGTCAAAACGTTGGGGGCATTGTGATCAGCGGACAACAGACTACGGCCATCAATATACCTGGTCTTACCCATGAACAGATGGAAGACCATCGCATCTATACCCTTGACGGCAGGCAGGTGAACAACTCTAAGATGCCTGGTGTCTATATCAGGAACGGACAGAAATTTATCATCCAATAAAAGAATATGAAACTACTACTTATTTCTCTGGCATTGTTCATGACAGACGTGGCCTATGCCCAGACTGACTACAAGTCAGAGGTGTGGTCGCCAGATAATGGAGACGGAACCTACACCAATCCCGTGATTAATGCCGACTATAGTGACCCGGATGTCTGTGTGGGTGCCAGTGGTGAAGACTACTACCTGACAGCCTCGTCGTTTAACTGTGTCCCTGGTCTGCCCATCCTTCACTCAAAGGATCTGGTGAACTGGGAGATTATCAATTATGCTCTTTCTTCACTCTATGAAGGTGATGAAGAAATGGAAAAACATTTCAGCACACCGCAACATGGTGCTGGGGTATGGGCACCATCCATCCGCTACCATGATGGTTGGTACTATATCTATTGGGGTGACCCCGACTTTGGCGTGTATATGGTGAAGACTCAAGATCCAGCAGGTAAATGGGAGAAACCAGTCTGTGTGATTAAAGGTCAGGGATATATCGACACAACACCTCTTTGGGATGAAGACGGCCGTTGCTATCTGGTGAACGGATGGGCAAACTCTCGCTCGAAGTTTGCATCGGTGCTGACGGTGAGAGAAATGTCACCAGACGGTACGAAGGCTATTGGACAGCCGGTTATCGTGTTTGATGGCAATGGTACAGAGAACCGTACATGCGAGGGTCCCAAGTTCTATAAGCGCGATGGCTGGTATTGGATTATGTGTCCTGCCGGGGGCGTTCCTACAGGTTTCCAACTCGCCATGAGAAGTAAGTCGCCTTACGGCCCCTATGAACATAAGATTGTCTTGGCTCAAGGCAAGACTAATATCAACGGTCCTCATCAAGGAGGTTGGGTGCATACAAAGTATGGCGAGGATTGGTTCTTGCATTTTCAGGATAAGGAGGCATATGGTCGTGTGGTGCATTTGAACCCAGTGGACTGGTCGTCGGGATGGCCTGTGATGGGTAAAAAAGGTGAGCCTTTGGCAATTTGTCAAAAGCCCAAAAGCAATAATACGACGGTTGTCAATCCTGTGGAGAATGATGAATTCAATGCTCCTGTCTTGGGAAAGCAGTGGCAATGGCACGCCAATTATGATGAAAAGTTCGGAGTTCCCACTGCCTTCGGAACGTTCCGCGTCTATACCTATAAATTAAGTAAGGAGTGGAAAAATTTCTGGGAGGTTCCCAATCTGTTGTTGCAGAAGACGCCTGCCGATGCGTTTTGCGTCACTACGAAACTGCGTATGACCTCGAAAGCCGATGGACAATTCGGTGGTCTCATTATGATGGGCCTCGACTATAGTGCCCTAGTCGTCAGAAGGGTGGGGCAGATGTTCCAGCTGGTGCAAATGACTTGCAAGGCAGCCGATAAGGACAATGCACAGTCAGAGAAGATTATCACTACTTTGAAACCCACGGCAGAAGACAAGATTGACTATAAGCCAGGCATCCATGAGGATATCTATCTGCGTCTTTCGGTAAAAGACAGTCAGGTACGTTTCGCCTGGAGCAAGGATGGCAAGACATATTCCGAGTGCGGAGACACGTTCTTGATGAAGGAAGGCAAGTGGATTGGTGCGAAGTTCGGCTATGTAGCTGCAGAGACGGATCCGAAGTGTGACCGTGGTTGGGTGGATGCCGACTGGATCAGGGTTACCAAGTATTGAAGCGGTACATACAAAAAGAAGAGGCCTGGGCCTCTTCTTTTTGGTAACGGACAAGTTTATCTGACGATGGTCTTTTTGCCGTTGATGATATAAATTCCCTTGCCAGGCTTCTTCAGTCGAATACCCTGGAGATTGTAGATGACATCTTCACCCTCTTTAGCATTGACAGCCTTAATATCCGTGGTACCTGCCACATGGGCTTCAGGACCAAGACCACCCATGGCATTGGCGGAACGTATGGTCAGACGATACAGGTCAGGATTGACTTCCAGGTTATAGGATGTCCCGTCTGTCATAGCAACAAACTCTCCGCTCTTGAAAATGGCATAGGCAATAGCACCGTTAACGGCAGACCATGTGATGGAACCGCTGTCGTATTTGGCATCGGCAGGCGCATTAACTTGTAATGTCATGGCTGCAGGATCCCATTTCTTGGTTGCATTCTTAGAGAACATCTTCTCGTAGGTGAAGAAAGATGTTTGAGATGCAATCAGGACGGTTTGGTAGATGCCAGAGTATGAGGTGATGGCATTGCTCTCTGGTGTAATGTTATTGCCGTCAATATCCATCGTGTTGTATTCTCCAAACACATACGGATCGGTATTGTTCAAACCTTTCTCCGTCCACCGGGTACTGGCCAGCGTGTTTTCTGCATTCTTTCCGAGGGTTGTGTTCATATAGACCGCAATGGGATGATTAGCCCAGGTGCGTCCAAAGGTCCATGTGTCGTTGCTATCAGCAAAATCCACAATTCTGCAGTTGTCGAACACGAATCCGAAATCGGTCATGGTTCGTGGTGTGGCAATAGAGCGATCTCCACTTAAGAATCTTGAACGTGGCTCGAGGGACAATGTTGTGTTCTTGAACCAGATGTCACCTCCACCGCGGATGAAATCAGCGGCACCGTGAATATCACAATCTTCCCAGTATGACTGCATGAGGTTGTTAAAGCTGTAGTAGGTGTCCTGATAGGAGAGCATTTTTACGTTCTTGCCGATTGTATGGTCTCCTGCGTCATAGAGGACAGTTGCACTACCTGATTGGCCTGCATTGTAATAGTCAAGGGCATTCTTTAGTGTCAGGTCTTGAAGGTATAGGTTCTTTGAATTGTTTGTGAGCATGTTTGTACTGCCCAAACCTTCAACGTAGATATCGGGTGTCGTGACAATGATGGTACTATCCTTCGATTGTCCGATAATGGATATGTTATAACCGGTAATGTCGGTTTGAACAGCCTCCTCCAGGTCGTATGTTCCATTGGGCAGGAAGATAAACGAACGCTCAGCCTTCTCTTTGGCATTCCTTACGGTCAGCTCTTCAATGGCATTGGTAAGTCCAGTGACCTTTCCTGGATTGACAATAAACCAGTTCCCATAGTTGTCGTAGCAAGACTCAGCGGTGTTGATGATCTTGATGGAGTGGATATACACTTCACCTGGTGCTTTGATATGAAGTGAGATGGTACCGCCTTTGCCCTCATATTTGAAACTTGTAATATCTCCTTCATCCTCAATATTGGTGTTCAAGACGGCCAGAGTGTCACCAGCCTCAGACTTGACAAAGATACGGTCGCCCTGACTATACATGCAGATGGCAAGTCTGATGTTTGCCTTTGGACCGACAAGCAAATCTATCTTGTTGCCATCTTGGAAAGCCCAACCGTGTTGGGAGTCAAGCCAATGATAACCTTTTCCTGAAACGTTGAAGGCTTCGTGGTCCTCGGGATCGAAATATTTGTCTGTGAAGTCGAAGGTGTATCTCTTGCTGGTGCTGATTTCTTCAATCTCAGTGGCAAAAGCGTAGAGGACAATGTCTTCATTGACGACATCCTTAACAGTGTACTTCAGGCCACCGTCGGGGGCGTGGCACCAACCGCGCATCTTGTAGCCATCCTTCACCGATACATCATAAGCTTCAACGTCAAAGGCTCCAATGGCTTCGCCTTTCTCACGTTCTTCTTGGCTGAGGACGGTTTCTCCGTCTGTATCAATGTATGTCAGTTTGAAAGTGGCCGTACGAACAACGTTCAACGTATAGGAGACCTTGTTCTCTCCAAGGTTCATAGGGATGACAACCTTGCAAAGTTTGTTATCACCCTCATAGGTGATGGTACCGATTTTACCTTTTAGAGCAATGGCATTCACAGGATTGTCCTTGCTGACCATCTTGTCGGTCCTTCTGATTTCAAGGGATCCTTCATAGTCATCGCCGAAAAGGTCTTCTCTCGAATAAGACTTTCCATTTATGGTGAGGGATGCAAGAATAGGCCAATCCCTGTCAATACCGTTGAGTGTTCCCTCAATGACGATGTCAGAAAAACCTATTTGTTTGCCTTTTTCCAGATTATAGGGGTTGATGATCAAGCCACAAGTGCCTTCACCAGCAGTGGCTCCTGAAAGATTGTATGTCAACTCTGTCACATTGGCGGCCTCGCTGTCACGTTTAGGTTTTGCGCCGGTTTCTAACGAAAGGACGGTCTTGTTCGCATTCTGCCATGAAATATCAATGTTTCCGTTGTCTGTGCCATAGCGAGTGGTCTTGAATGTGACTTTAGTCGGTGTAAAGGTAAGACCGAAATCAGGCTGGATAAGGAAGCGAATGGCATTGCTCTCGTCTTTCCCGCTCTGCTGTGTGAGTGGCTCGATCAGTGTCTGTCCGGTTTTCTTGTCCGCCCCCTTGAATACAAGATTGCTGCCAAGCGTAACCTTGTTGGCGATGAAATGGGAGGCTGCTGTACCGAAATCAGCCTTCTGTCCCGTTGTGCCAAGGTTGAAGGCAAATGTAGCTTTGACAGGTAACTTGTTGAGAGTGTCATTCTTGGCGGCCTCTGGCTCCTTCTCCTTATGGACAACGCTGATGGAAACGAGATATTTCCCCTTGTTGATGATTTGCACAAAACCAGTCTTGACATCTGCGTCGGTCGCAGTGTAGGTTGTTGTCGCCTTTGTGGCGTTTTTGCCTGCAATAGTATAGGCATAAGCCGTATCGACACCAACGACAGTCACAATGTCAATATTACTCTTGACAGGAACCTTGAAGACCACGCTGTCGCCAGTCTCTATGCTGTTCTTGGCCTTGCGGATGATTCGTCCGTTCGCCTCTACGGTAAGTAAGATGCTGTTTTTTTGGACAGATTTGATTGTGCCAGCGTTTTTGGATCCTGACAAGGCAACGACATCGGCTACAACGGTGCTGTCTTTGAAATCCCAGGTCGCGGTGATATCCTCAGCCTTGCTGACCATAGCCAAGATGGAGAGCAGGCAAATAACACCGATTCTCTGTAGTTGTTTCATAATGATAGTTTTAATAATGAATGATTGATTGTATAGTTGTTATTTTATCACTTTTGTGACTGACTTTCCACCATTGGTCAAGTGCTCTACTCGGATCATCACACCTTTGTTGGGAGCGTCAAGACGATAGCCGTCGAGTGTGTAGTATTCTGTAGCGAGAATCGCAGAACTGATAGGTGTTTCCTTAATGCCTGTTCCTGTTTTGACACAAACAGGATAGTACTCCTCGATAGTACTTTCTGCATTGGAATTTCCTGCTTTCATGATATCTTCGACAATCGAGTTCATATAGACTTCAAGGTTTGTGTACCAGTTCTTCTCAGTGTCGAGCGTGTAGGTCTTGCCGTCAGAAGCATCATTGGGATTGAGGCCATTGGCTGACTCCCATTCATCGGGCATACCATCGCCGTCTGTGTCGAAATCGGCGGGACGGACCCCTGTCGGGAATGTCTCTTCTGTGTAGCCGTCGACATCAGAGACGATGTCAATTCTTCCCTGTTTCTTAGTCACGGAACCAGTATAGGTTGCTGTTCCGTCCTTGGCTTCTTGGAAATAACGTGCATCGACATCATCTAAGAAAAGTGAGGCACCGGCATAAGCCAAAACCTTGTCGAAAGATGCCTTGGCTGTATGGGTAGTCACTTCTCCAATGGCAGTGGGACCGTCAAGTTTGATTCTTACGCAGTCAATTCCTTTGCTGTTCTTGACATAAGATACGGTGTCACCATAGTAGTGCAGTGAGTCGATAGTGTATTTTTCTCCATTGATGGTTTGTACTCCACTGTCATAAGAAACGTCCGTCCAATCCTTGTCCTCTGTGGAATTCACTTGATTGCCATGGATATAGTAGCGGCTGGTCATGTCCCAAAACTCTTTATTATCCTTAGAGCTGGTACTATTCGCGATAGATACGGTGGTAACACGGCTTGTTGAAGCTGATGGACCTGTCTTGTAATAGTTGTTTACGATGTTGATATATCCACCGCCAGGACCTCCGTAACATCCGTTGCCACAATTATATATCACACAGTTACGGAAGTCAACATTTTCTGCCTGAACAGTATTCTCCCAATTGAAATCCTTGAATCTAGTATTGTTTGTGTAACCACTCCAATTATACCGTGCACCATTAAAACGGGGTGAACGGTTGTTTACATGACATATCAGATTGTGGTGGAATGAAGCGAGTTTTCCTCCCCATATGCCGCCATAACCGTGGGCTCCTTTTCCATGACCTGCATTGTTGAGGCTTTCTCCTAGAGTACACCATTGCATGGTGAAATTGTTGTTATCATAAAAAGAAGCGACTTCATCAATACTCCAAGAGAAAGAACAGTGATCAAGTATCATTTCTGTCTTCTGTCGCTGCCAAAGTGCATCGGCACCATCGTTGACATCCTTTTCTTGGCCTCGACGGATTCGGATAAAACGAATGATGTTGTTGGATCCGGGGCGTAAAGTCCTATAACGTAGGGTAATGCCTGGATAGGGGGCCGTTTGTCCTGCAATAGTGATGTTATCCTTTATGGTAACATCGGATGACAATGCGATTACTCCTCCAACATCAAAGACCACAATTCGATTAGACTTGCTAACAGCATCACGGAATGATCCTGCACCCGAGTCTTTTAGGTTTGTCACGTGATAAACTTCTCCTTGACGACCTCCACTGACGTAACGTCCATGACCTTCTGCTCCAGGAAATGCAGGAGCTTGGGCGAGTGACATCAGTGAGAACACCGTGAAAGCTATAGTTGCTAATGCCTTCTTCATTTTCATAATATTATTAATGCTTATAATACTTTTTTCCATTCACAATTACAATCCCTTTATAGCTACCGCAGGCACGTCGGCCGCTGAGAGTATAGACAGAATTATCAGTACTATTCTCGGGAAAAACAGATAACTCATTTATTCCTGTAGGGCTGTCAGCGAAGAGTGTTGCACCAGCCCCCGACTTAACTGCTTCAGGCACGTCGCTATAGGGAGCGACGGTATAGGTGTAAGGTATGGTGACTTCGGAGCCTAAGGATGCTGGTAGGCTTTTCGACTCAGCGATATAATTATCAGCACACCACGTCACAGCCGAGGCTCCACTCTGACTGTACCATTTCTTGACGCCGCTTTCGAAATAGTTGCCCTCAATGAGAAACTCTGAGCTTTTGCGTGGATTGATGCAATTGCTGGCAGTTGTGCTACTGAAGTAGTTGTTCAGCATGTGAATCTTTCCAACACGTGCCATGGGCATACGCTGTTTACAGCCTGTGCCCCACCAGTTGAATGCATACGTGGTGTTCAGAAACCCTGTAGCCTCACTGTCGCTGCTGCCAACTAGATTGGTGTTCTGATGCATATACGAACGGTCTGTATAGCTGAAGGTACACCAGCTGACTGTATTGAAGTCCGATGACTGGGTGATGTCGAAGTTTCCGTCCATACCGTCAATAAATGCGCAGTGATCTACCCAACAGTTCTTGGCTTTCGTGAATGACAGCAGGTCGTTGCCTCCCACGTCGACAGAACCAGGACCTACGAATGTAATGTTGCGGATGATGATGTTCTGTTTGTTACTTACACTCATGATACCTGATTTTCTGTAACTTTCGCTTTCGTCGCCTGTCAGGTTGATGATTATTTGCCGCGTGTTGTATTCTGCCTGCTCACTCACCGATTGTCCATTGGTCAATTTGCCGCCGGTGCCGCTGCTGGTGCTCATTTGGGGCACTCCAGCTGCGTCCAGAGCCGCCTTTATCTCATCTGTCATGTGCCACAGTGTGCAGAGTCGTGCATCATTGATGCCCAATATCGTTTTGTCGCCCTTATCGACACTAATATTGCTTGACACGATGAATTCACCCTCTGAGCCGTCCAAAATGATGACGTCGTTCTGCTTGATGGCATCTTGGATGGCACTCTTCATGTCTTGGCCATTGGATTTCAAGACAACAACCTTTCCTGTAAAATCGTCTGGTATGGGATAAGTATAGCATCCGCCTCCAGAGCAATTGTAAGTACTTGTGGCATCAGTGCGTGATGAACGCATACAGAAACCGAAGGGAGTATTCTGGTCATAGTCAGATGCCGAAACAGACATGCTTATGGCAAGAACATTTAGTATAATTAGCAGGAATCTCTTCATTTTTTATATGTATTTTGATATTTGGCTGCAAAGTTACGAAATATCATTGAATATACGCGCATACCTTATTGATTATTAACATTAAATCGTTTTCGCTTTTTGATTGGACTTATTGCATACGTCGTAATCCCTCCCATCGAACGTTCCATTGCCCGTCTTTCGGGAAACCTGGGTTGAGCGGTTCCTTGCAGCCTTCCCAGCCAGCGCACATCATGGCAACGGCTGTCAGCAGGGCACCGTTGCCTGGAAGATAGACTCGCAGCCGGTCTTTAGTCTGGAAGTTATGTCCGTTTTTAAGCCAGGTGTTCTTCTGGGTGTCGATAAGCAGCGCCTTGAGGGCTGTGTCTGGTTTTCCGAGACGGGCAGCGGTCATGGCAATCATGCCATAATCCCAGCCCCAGGTAGTTGCCCAATTCCAATTTTGCATGACCCAGTCGAGAGTATTCGTCATCTTTTCTTTATCATATAGTGTATATTGAGACGATGTCGGGAGGAGGCCGCAGGCACCCAGCACACCAGGATGGTCGTTGCGGGTCTTGTCGAAGAAACTCTCGGTCTTTTCCCTCGTAGGAGCGTCGAAGGGGTCAAAAGTCTTCAGACCTGTTGTTACACCTGTAGGAAGTCCCGCTGTGTAGATTCCTTGTGCCTCGGGGAGAGAAGCCATATTCCTGATAATCTCATCCCAATGTCCATGGCGAGGCTTCCCTTGTCGTTCACGCCAGAGATTGGCAATGCTAAGACCATATTGCCAGTAGGCCAGTTCGAAGGGGTGGTTGAATGAGATGTCCTTCGTCATACACTCTTGCATAGCAGTGGCACCTTTAAGCACAAAGCACTTCGTCCTTTGGTCGAAAGTGACAAAGTCTGCCATAAACTCTGCTGTAGCCTCAACTTGTTCGCCATAGTTCCTGATGGTTTCTTCTGACGGATCAGCGCGATAAATCTCTTCTGCAAAGTATATGTAGTGTGGCTGTTGCCAGATGAGGAAGGAGCCCGTATTGCTGGGTGCTTCGCCAGCCCATGGATCTGTCATCTTCATCCAGCGCACTCCCTTGAATCCCTGACGCTCTGCAATCTGACGGGCGACGGGGTAGGCTTTCTCGTTATACCACTTGAGCATCTGTTTCAAGACCTCTGGACGATTCCAGAGTGTAAAGTCAACGGCATGCCACCAGGTCATCTCCAGATGGGGACGGCCAAACCATGAGTTATAGGTGAGGCCCGTCTCTTGTGGGGGCATGTTGTTGGCACAATTGATCTGTGTGAGGTATTGCGAGAGCACGACACGGCGCTCCAGTTCCTTGGCACGGGGGGCAGTGCAATGAGAGAAGTCTACAATAGCTCCCTCATTCCACCATTGGTGCCAATGTCGCTGGGTATTCTTGTGATATTGGTCGTATTCATAGGTTGGGGATTGAGGGGAATTTGGACAATTTGGGAGGTACTCTGCTGCAAAAGTCAGTACATTGCCAGTGGTAGATAGTTCGAAATGATGACGGTCGCACTCTTGCAGGGTCGCTTGACCTTCCCACTGAAGGAGGACGTAGTACTTGTTGTCGTCGATTGTTCGCTCGATGATAGCAGAATGGTTGTCTTGGAAAATGATGGCCGATTGGTGACATTCTGGCTTCGTCCAGTTGTTGGCATCGTCGGCGTGTTTACCGGTAGGATAGGAAAACCGAAGGGCGACTGTTGCCCTTCGGTCTACTAAAAGGTTGCTTTGGATTCTTGCATAGAGGGCATCCTTCGATGGATGGACGCCGGTTGTGACTGCGACGGACTCACTGTCTGCTATGAAAGACGATTCTATCTCTCCGTCCCAAAGGTGCAGCACTTGTCGAGGGGCTTTTAGAGAGGCTAGGGGGATGAGGGAACCTTGAGAATCCCTTATGTCGAGCCCTATGGTGCCAAGGTTCAGGCGGTGGGGATTGACACGGAAATACTCCGTTGCATCCTGATTACGACCGCCCTGTTTGTATTCAACGGCATAAACCTCTTGATGACCGTGGCCAAAGTCGAATGCCTTTTCAGACTCCTGTGGCTTCAGGTCTTTGGTGTTTTCGAACTTATGCCATCCCCAGTCGGACATGGCTGTCAGGGGCACACCTGCCCCGTATTCAAAAGGGTATGACTGCAGTCCTGTGATATCGACGGTGGTGGCGAAATGGCCATTGCCGACGGAGAGTGATGCAAGGGGATCTGCCTCAGTGATGACGGGATTGTTGCGAGTCACGACGGTCTGTCTGTCAATGACAGCCGTCGTATTCTCTGTGTCATAACCTAACATCTCCATCTCAAGCGAGGCCCAGATGAACGGCCCCACACCCTTTGCGTCGTTGTCGCGGATGGGCTCGGAGAGGTAGTAGTCGTACCCGCCGTCGCGCCGCTTGTTCTCGTTGACGCTGCCTTTGGGGTTCACCTTCTTCATGGCGGCTATGACCTCAGGCGTGGCAGCCGGGCCAAGGCCTGCTACAGCACAGCAGTTGGTGAGTGAGATGGTCTTGTCGGCATTGACGCGGATGAAGTTGTTGATGATGCCCTTGTAAGCCTTGATGCCTGCGTCGCGGTACTTGGCTCCAACATAGCCTTTGCGGTAAGCCTTTAGCAGGGCGTAAGTGAACATGGCCGAACAGGTACTCTCAAGATAGTTGCCTTCTCGCTGTGGAGAGTCCATGACTTGATACCATACGCCAGTCTTCTGGTCTTGCCATTTGAGGATGGCATCAAAGTCTTTTACCAACAGGTCAATGACCTCGGTGCGGCGGGCATAGTCCTCGGGCAATGCGTCGAGCACCTCGATGAGTGCCATCGTATACCAGCCCTGGGCACGCCCCCAGCAGTGCTGTGAGAGTCCTGTTTCCTTGTCTGCCCAGAATGTGTTGCGTGTCTCGTCATAAGCATGGCGATTCAGACCCGTTTTGGGGTCGAGCGTACGCTGGTAAGTGATGACGAGCTGATTAACCGCATCATCATAGATTTTTGTAATGGCTCCCTTCTTGGCTTCTTTGGCGGGGGTGGTGATGGGAGCTGTTAGCACACGGTAGGGCAGTCCCATAAAGATGCCGTCGAGCCACACCTGATAGGCATAGATGGCCTTATGCCAAAACACCTTGTCGGCGATGGTTCGTGGCTGGTCCTGCAGCTGCTTCATCATCGTCTTCATGGCCAGCAGGTTCTTGTCCTCGGGCCACTGTTGGTACATACGGGTGACGAAATGGCCTGTGCGGATGTTGTCGAGATTGTAGTCCAAAATGTCATAGCCGCGGATGTCACCTTGGGCGTTGATCATCGTGTCGGTATATTCCTGGCAGTAGCGGCGGATTTCCTCACCGCCATATTTCAGGTAAGTGTCGAGCATACCCTCCAATTCGATACCCATCACATAACTCCATTTAGGCTTGGATGAGAAGTCGAGGAGGTAGCTCTTCGGAACACGCTTCATCTCAGAGTAGGTGAGCCACTCGCTATAGTGCTTGTACGGCTTTTCCTGCAGCACCAGACTGCCATTGAGGAACAGGTCCTCAAAAGTGATGTTACGGGTTTTGCCTGACGAGAAATTGCCAGCCTGCACACCGTTGAACTTGCAGTTCTTTACCTTTACGTCGTATACGTACGTGTCCTCGTTGAGGCCGATGATCTGCACGCCGTATTTCGACTTCTCGCTGGTTACGTTCTCCATATAGACATTGCGCACCGTCGGGTAGAATCCACGACAGCACACCTCATTATGCTCATAGTCGAGGTTGATTTTCAGCACGCTCTCCTTGCAGACTCCCACCTTGATGTCCTTCATATTGATGTTCTCAATGATTCCACCGCGACAGCTGTTGGTCTTGATGCGCAGCACGCGCTCCAGTTCTGGCGAGTCCATTACACAGTCGTGGGCAAACACGTTCTGACATCCACCGGAGATTTCAGAGCCGATGACCACACCGCCGTGACCATTCTTCATCTCGCAGCGGCGGATGATGATGTTCTTCGAGGGTATGTTTCTTTCTCTGCCGTCACGGTTGCGGCCGCTCTTGATGGCGATACAGTCATCACCGGTATTGAAGAAACAGTCTTCTATAAGCACACGGTCACAGCACTCGGGGTCGCAGCCGTCACCATTGGGGCCGTCATTGATCATCTTCACGCGGCGAACGGTGATGTCGGTAGAGTGGAGGGGATGAATCACCCAGAACGGTGAACGTAGCAGTGTGACGTCCTCCAAGAGAATGCCTTCACATTTGTTGAAGCTGACTAACTGAGGTCTCAGACCGTCCTTCGGACCGAAGACCCTCTCCGGCGAACGCTCACCTTTCTCATTATACATAGGGATGCCATCTTCGCCGTTCTTCAGCAGACGGGGGCGTGCTTCAACGCGCTGGCTGATCATGCCTTCCTTCCAGCCGAAGCGTGGATTACCGTTCCAGGGCCACCACGTGTCGTTCGAGCCACCGCCGTCGATAGTTCCCTTGCCGGTGATGGCAATGTCCTTGGCACCAAAGGCATAGACGCAGGGTGAGAGGTTGAAGCACTCCAGTCCTTCCCACGACGTCTCTACGATAGGGTAGAGCTCTGGCTCGAAGGCAAACTCCAAGACAGCGTCTTCCTCAACCACGAGATTCACGCCGCTCTTCAGCGTGATGGCTCCGGTGAGGAACTTTTGTCCGGCAGGCACAATGACCTTGCCGCCGCCCTTCTTAGAGCATTGGTCAATGGCCTTCTGGATGGCTTTTTGGTTCTTGGCGGCTGTTGCCTCGGGCTTGGCGCCATACTTGGTGATTGGATAGGTTTTGTCCGCAAATTGCGGTTCGCGGATGCTCTGCTCTATCTGTTTGTACATCGCTGCGTCCCAACCTTGGGCAGCTGCCAGCACGGGGACAAGCAGAATGAGTACGAGCCATAGGGTTCTTTTCTTCATGAATGTAAAGTATTTAGTTCGTAGTTTCGTGATTTGCGTACAAAGGTACGAAAAATCCGTGAGACTACGAACTAAATGACTGGAAAAAACAACGTAAACGTTATCTTAGACCGTTCCTGATCAGATTTCCCAACCGATGGCTGAGGCTCCGAGCACGGCTGCAGAGGCACCGTCGAGACCGCTAACCAAGAACTGAGCCTTGTTCTTGAAGATGTTCATCACGTGGGCGTTGTAAGCCTCACGGATAGGCTTCATAATCAGTTCACCGGCCTTCACCATACCGCCGAAGAAGATGAATGCCTCGGGTGAAGAGAAGGCTGCGAAATCGGCACAGGCCTCTCCCAGCATCTTACCCGTGAACTCATAGATTTCCTTGGCCAGCTCGTCGCCTTTGCCGGCGGCGATGCTTACGTCGAGGGAGGTGATCTTCTCAGGATCCATCTCGCGCAGCAGACTTGGACGGTCTGTCTTTGACAGCAGTTCGCGAGCCGTGCGGGCCACACCCGTTGCCGAGCAGTATGCCTCCAGACAGCCCGTGCGTCCGCAGCCGCAACTGCGACCCTCAGCTCCGCGCACCATTGTCACGTGGCCCAATTCGCCAGCGAAACCGTCGTGCCCATAAAGAAGCTGGCCGTTCACCACGATACCTGAGCCTACGCCAGTACCTAATGTGATAACGATAAAGTTCTTCATGCCGCGGGCCACGCCGTACACCATCTCGCCGATAGCAGCGGCATTGGCATCATTTGTCAGTGCTACGGGGATGTTGCTCAGACGCTCGCTGAACAGCTTGGCCAGGGGCACTACGCCGTTTTTCGCCCATGACAGGTTAGGGGCGAACTCGATTGTTCCGTTGTAATAGTTACCGTTTGGCGCACCGATACCCATCGCCTTGATCTTCTCGATACCACCTACCTGGTCGATGATGACCTGCAGGGGTTCGATGCAGGCGTCTACATAATCTTCGGCAGTCTCGTAACTGCCGGTCTTGATGGCTGTTGTTGCCTTGATGTCACCACGGGCATCCACGATTCCGAAAACGGAGTTCGTTCCTCCTAAGTCCAAGCCGATGACATACGGCTTGATGGTTGCGTTTTGTTCGTTCATATTCTTATTGGTTTTATGTTTGAGTCTTTTAGTGTACTATGCTGAAATTACGCTGCAAAGATACAAAGAAAATCTGAAACCACCAAGCTTTTATGAAGTTTTTTGGCTAAGAATTGGTAGCCTGTCTAAAACAGTCTTGTCTTGAAAATGCTTAATGACACTTTTGACACCTGACACTAATGACACCTGTTTGTTAAATTACAAGCCTAAAACCACCATATTCAGGAAAAGACATTTGTCTACTTTGGAGTTATTCGCTTATGCAGTTATTCACTTTCGACATTTAGGTTTTTGAGATTTAAATAGTATTTATAATTTATATATATTATTATAATAATATATATAAATTAATATATAAAGTGCTGGCAAAGCAAAAACCGAATGTATAAATGTCAAAAGTGAATAACTGAATAAATGCACAAGTTTAGTTTTGGCTAAAAATGTTTACATTTGAACATTGGGAAATGGGCTCAGGAACAGCCCTCTTCAAAACGGAACTTTCCCCTCTTAGAAGTCGGAGTTTTAAGTGTGAAAGTCTGAGTTTGGGCTAAGGAAAGTGAAAACACTCGGAAGCGGCCTGAAAAAGCGTTTTATGGATGCTTCAAGTGTTGGTAAATAATGTTTACTTCTGTCGTAAGGGACGTGCGGCGCTTCGGCTGTGCAAGGGGTGTGGAGCTTATGTTTAACTAAAAAGGAAATGAACCAAAAATGGCATCAGGGACGTTGATAGGGGAGTACGCACAGCCTCATTGAACAATACGAAGCAAGGAGTTCACGGCAATGGTTTGGCTTCACTATTTCGATACAATCATTATGCCCTTCAAGAAGAAATAACGCGTTTTTTGTTTTATATTTACTCTTTTTTTATGCAATTAGCGGAGATTTATTTCGAAACTCTCGCTTGTTTCGATATATTTTTGTACCTTTGCACTCGATATGCCGATACATATACCTATAAATATATTGGATTTCATCTTCAAGGGGATGATGATCGGGGTGATTGCGAGCGCTCCGATGGGGCCTGTAGGCATCCTTTGTGTACAGCGGACGCTGAACAAGGGACGTTGGTTCGGGCTGGCCACCG
>Ga0310691_10003880_pt1 | contig 17333 bp, 14 predicted proteins | sample 176DNAGHGlowgp2_FD_203887 | JGI IMG/M metagenome (GOLD analysis project Ga0310691, IMG submission 203887) | Sheep rumen microbial communities from Palmerston North, Manawatu-Wanganui, New Zealand - 1766 DNA GHGlow gp2 (v2) (version 2) | ecosystem: Host-associated > Mammals > Digestive system >...
TGACTTACCGGAAGACAAATACTCCTCTACTAATGAAAGTCTTTTCTCATCGGTCATTTCACGATTTTGTCGCATACTGATACACTTTTAGAACTTCAAAAGTGTCAACTTATTCAGTACACGTCATAAAGTGCCGACTTATTGGAATATCTCATGGAGATATTTTCGTAAAGTGCCGACTTATTGGAATATCTCATGGAGATAATTTCGTAAAGTGCCGACTTATTGTCATATTCTCTCGAGAATTTACCCGAAAAGAAGCCCCCCATCTGCCTCAGGTGCACCATCAGGTGCTCGAACAGAGCCGTTGGTGCACCTGCCAACGCCTTGCGAGTCTGACGCTTAGGTGCCAAAGGTGCACTTAGTGCGGCAGTTTTTAGGCTTCCCTTATTATCTATGAAGTAATGGTTCGGCGGTCACGATTACAACTGTGACCATGTGACCGCTACTGCGTGTGACCATCATGCTATGCGGCGACTAATTCTCATAACTCGCCCACTTATTCTCGTCAAGTGGGTCTGGCCATCATCTGCGGAACTATCTTAACATGAATTGCCACAAATGACCATAATACGCATAATTTGCTCCACTCATTTAGATTAAAATTTCACGTTTTTCCGTCCGTTCTTGATGTAGATTCCATGTTGTGGTTCAACAACCTTTCGGCCGTGGAGGTCGTAGGTTGGGGATTCTTTCGTGTCAGATGCGACACTACGGATGCCTGAGGTGCTCTGGGTAATAAGTTCGGCTTTAGAAACCGAATAAACATCTGATTCGGAGTAAAAAAGAAGGAGGTCGCCGTATTGCTGCAGGTCGTTTATCCTATCAAACTCCCTTTCAGATGTCATTACTTGCGACGGATGCCATGTGTGTCCGCCGTCGGTGGAGCACATCAGTTTTATGCAAGCATTCTTCTGGCCATTTCGCCCCAGATGTCCCGCCATATACACTGTGTCGGGATGTTCGTTGTCGAAAGCGGAGAAGAACCAGTAGGCGCGGCGATACTCGTCGTCCCAATAATTCTGACAGCTCCACGTCTGGCCGTTGTCGTCGGTGAGGAACACACAGCCTTCGCCGCCTGCCAGCCAACGGTCGGGGTTGGTAGGATGGAATGTCGGCTGGTGTACGCAGTTGTCACCGGGGAAGCCGAGCGAATTGCCGTGGTCGTTCCATGTCTGACCGCTGTCGTAACTGATGTTGATATGGCCTTCAAAGATGCTTCCTTCACCACAATTATAAATAATGGTAGGACGTGCACGGTGAAAGCCGATAAAAGATGCGGCAACGTTACCATAAATGAATTCAGTCAGGTTCTCCCAAGTCTGGCCGAAGTCCTTAGAGAGGAACACGCCCCAATAGAGAGAAGAGACCAACAGCGAGTTTGGGTCTGTAGGATGCTGGGCGAGGCTGGGCAAACGCTCATATTTCTCCCCTCGGAAGATTTCGGGAGTTACGTCCTCGTATGTCTGCCCGCCGTCGTGCGACAGGAGCAGGAAGTTGCCACCCTCATTGTAGCGCAATGCCAGAATGTCTTTACCATGTCGGACATAGTCCTGTAGCGGCACGCCCTTGAAGCCTACAAGTTGCCATGTGCTGTTGTCGGCTGACAAGTCTTTGGCGTAGAGGCCCTGACTGGTGCAGACGTAGAGCCTGTCGCCCTCGACGTGCATCCTGGGCTGAGAGGAATTACCCTGTCGCTCGCCTCCGTAGAAACCGAGGTTGAGTGGGTGGAACAACTGAGCCGAAGCAGAGAGGTAGAACATTAGCGCATATAGAATGATGATGTTTTTCTTGTTCATTTCGCTGGATTTAATTTGTTCTTATAATACTAACGATGATTTCATGGAATTATGATGAAGAACGATACCTTTTTTGCCAAACATCAGCCTCGACATTTTCTCAGAACTCCACCCTGAGACCGACGGGGAGGGTGAGCACCAGGGGGTGTTCGGTGTTCCAGGTGCTGATGCCACTGCCGTTGGAGAAATAATGCTGGAGGGTAGGCTCAGCAAACAGACTGACATGCGGCAAGAGGGTGTACTGCAGACCAAGCCCCATGCCCACCGACCACTGGGTGCCCGGGTGAAGGTGCTGTGTGGTCTGTTCCGTCACGATGGTGCTCTTCAACACGTAGGCGCTCTCCACCGTCGAGCGGAGGGGCAGATGGAGGGTGGCCGTGGCAGCGGCATAGATGCTGAGTCGTCGGCTGAGCGGGTGCTGCCAAGCGAGGCTGACGGGAATGTCAAGCTGCTGCACCGTCTGCTCACGACGGAGATAAGCCTCCTGATAGCCTATCCGCGTCTCTGACGACAGGCGCGTATAACGCAGTCCTACGCCCACCTGCCAGTGTTGGCTCAGACTGTGGCTGACCGTCAGACCGATGATCAACGGCATGCGGTGGTGTGTGACCGAGTCATCGCCCGGCGTGTTGATGTCCTGGTTGAAGTGCGGCAACTGTCCCCCAAAGCTGTTAGCCATCCCAGAGTAAGCAAGAGCGATGCCCAAGGACTCCCCAAAAGTCCCCAAAGCCCCCCCTACGGCCCCCGAGGGGGCTTCTATAGTTCTGTCGGCAGGGGTAAAGGCTGTCGCTGTTTCCTCAGTCGTCGTAGTAGTGTTAGGGGTAATGGCTATAGTAGCCCCCTCGGGGGCTGAAGGGGGGGCTTTCTCCTCTGGGGCAGAAGGGAGGGCCGTTTCCTCAGTCATCGTAGTAGTGTCAGGGGTAAAGGCTATAGTAGCCCCCTCGGGGGCAGAAGGGGGGGCTTCGGTGGCTATGACCTCAGTCATCGTCGCGTTTTCAGGGGTAAAGGCTATAGTAGCCCCCTCGGGGGCAGAAGGGGGGGCTTCCGGGGCTTCCGGGACTATGGCCTCATGCACCAGTACCGCCAATGCCAGCACCATCAACATGGGACCTATCCAGCGGCGCAGCAGTGCCTTCGCCCTGAACAGCTGTGAAGAGCTGCTGTGCGGCTCTATATGCAGCAGGGCAGCTATCTGCTGGTGACTCATCCCCTCCAGCACCGAGAGCCGGAACACACGACGGTAGCCATCAGGCAGCGCATCGACGAAGGCCATCACCTCATCGAGGGTGATGGGGGGCGGTGGTGCGGCCGCCACCTGCGATGCCTCATCAAGCGGGACGTGCCCCTTCTGCTGTCGCAGGTAGAGCAGTGCCACGTTCCTTGTCACGGTGCTCATCCAGGCACTCACCCGCGAGGTGTCCTTCAGCTCGCCGATACGGCTGATAATCAAGAGGAAGGCATCATGCAGCAGGTCGTCGGCCACCGCCTCGTCAGTCACATAGCGCAGACAGACGGCACGGAGCTGTTCGCGGGTAGCCGTGTAGAGCAGGGCGAAGGCCTCACGGTCGCCCTGCTGACAGCGTTGTGCTATGTGCTTCAACTGCATGATGCGCTCAAATGCTCATCTGATGATGATCTTCCGTCCACCCACAACATAGATGCCCTTGGGCAGGCGGCGCATGTCGCCGACCGTCAGGTGCCACGGACGTCCGTAGACATCGTACACGCGACTGGCGGCAGGCATGAGGTCACGCCCCACGCTACTGATGGCCGTGGAATGGATGGGGTTGCCCTTGTCGCCCCACGAGGCGTCAGAGATGGAGAGAAGGACGGAAGGGGACACGTCAGACGCAGCCTTTTCCACGTCCAGATAGCCATGGAAGGGAGCCACACGTGCCTGACTGGGATAGAAGCAGGCCTCCTGCGCGTCATAGAGGAAGGCTGACGTCTGTGGCACACAGGCCACCGTGGTACCGATGAAGGCGGCGCCAGGGCCGCGCACGACAGCCTCGCGTGTCACCGGCACCCGGGTGTCCTCGCCGAAGAAAAGCAGCTTTGAACCCACATACACACCCAACACATAAGGCACGTAGGCCGCCATCTGGCGCACCGTCGACAGCTTAGAGACGTTGAGTGTGTCACCATAGACGCCGTGATACTCCAACACCTGCAGCATGTCGGCATGCAGCATCTCGCTGCCGTCATTGACATCATAGAGGCAGGCATCGCTCACATTGAACGGCAGCACCAGCGTCTCTGAGTAGCCCCGGGCACGCATGGCATCGTCGGGGTTGTCGTAGGAAGGAGTCATCATATATGAGATGAGGTGTGCAGTGAAAGCCATGGGACAGAAGTAGTCGTACCCCTCCGTGAGGCGCACCCTCTGGGCCTCATCGCCCCTGATGACGTTCCGGCTGTAGTCCAGTCCCACGGGCAGACCGCCGAGCGTGTCCAGGTAGTAGAGGCAGTTGGGATTGGCCTGAGAGGTCTCGATGGGATGGAGGGCGCCCACACCCTGCTGTCCACGCAGGTCGACGGCGACGGCCTCGGCAGGCACCAGCAGACGGCCGTCACTGACGGGCAGCGGCAGCACCTGCCCATCGGCAGTCCAATAGCTGTTGGCGGCCGAGCGCGTGGTGATGCTGAGCGACTGGATGGTGACCATGCCGCCGGGCACGGCATAGCCCACCTTCAGCAGATACTGTCCACCGTCCCTGAACACAGGCATGAAGTCGAAGGCGGCGCTGACCCCGAGACTGTAGTCCAACTGGCTGGCGATGTGCTGCCGCTGCAGCACGGTGCCCGTTGCCGCCTCCTCTAACCACACGAAGAGGCCGTCATCATCGGTCTTGCCACCGTTCATGCCGTAGTAGGAGGCATCGTCGTTCCTCACGCTGACCGTGCCACGTATCCTGTTGCCATAGAGCACACCATCGGCCAAGGCCGCGTCGAGCGTCAGCGTAGCATCGAACTGCAACGGACGCAAGGGCGTGATGACCACGTCGACCGCTGTCAGCGGGCGTTTGCCTTCAGCATCGGTGGCCACCATCAGTACCTGCGGTCCCTGAGGCAACACACAGTAGAACCGGTAGATGGATGTCGTGACACCCTCCATGGCGACCAGGGTGTCCAGACAGTGGGTCGTCACACCCGTCTCGCTGTTGACGGCTATCACATGCCACCGCCCCTCGTATGACTCGGTGGTCAGGTTAGTCACGCCAAACTCTATGCGCTGTACCATCGAGACCATGTGGTTGCCATAGACGTGGAGGGAGTCCACATGGAGGTCATCGGCGCTTGCTGCTGACCCGTGGTGAGTCCAAAGGGCCATGAGCAGACTGAGGAAGAAGGGAATTAGCTTTTTCATACGCAGTATGTTTTTAAGGATTCTTGACCATACGTCCTTGCAAGTCGTATATGGGTGTCTTGTCATCGTCGGTGGTGATGCTGCGGACGGCCGAGCCATCGCCCATGCCGCTGAACGACCAGCGGTGAGCCTGGTCCTCAGGCCAGGACAGCAGACAGGGAGTCTCTGGGCGGCGGTCGTGACTGCAGGCATAGTGGTAGGCCTCGCTCATGCTGACACGCCCGTCGGCATCCAGGTCGGCCTCCACGCCCCTACCCTGCTCGTCGTGACCGGCAATGGCACAGGTCCAGTGGTAGACGAACTCATCGTAGGGGCGGTCGGTGCTGGCCCACGACAGCTGGTCGGCGGCGCAGGCGGCAGTGATGATGCGGCGCTCCCCCTTCAGCTGGTCGGCAAAGGCACCGCCATGGCATTGCCCCAGCACGATGTTCATCGTAGCGGGATGGCAGCGGTCCAGCAGCGCGGACAGCTCAGCAGCGTCCATCCACTCGTTGTTCCACAGCCACAGGTGGACGTCGCCATGAGGGGTGAGCTCGCCATGGCCGATGATGTAGACAAAGAGGTGGTCATCGGCAGTGAGCGTCGTCGCCAGACGGTCGAACAGCTGACTGACATTGGCAGCGGTGGCAGCTAAATGTAGGTCGGCGCTGCCGTCGCCGTCGAGGTCAGTAGGCTGCGAGACGAGTCCGCCGGCATCCTCCAAGAGCGTGTCGGTGGCGGGGTCGTCGCCGTCAGCCATCAGCAGCGTCACGTGCTCCCCAGACAGTCCGTAGACATGGCGCAGCGTGCGGTAGAGGAAGGAGCAGTCGTTCCAGTAGCGCTCATGGTTGTACAGCTTGGCACGCCCGCCACTGATAACGACCGCATAGATGTTGTCGGCAGCGGTGCACGGCAGGGCGCACAGCCAGGCCGTGAGTAGCAGAAGGGTCAATGCTTTCACGTTATAAAGATAAGCAAAAACAGGCAAAGACTGCACGGGCAGGGCGTTTTTTACCATCATTTAACGGTTGGGGGCCGCCCGTGTTAAACTATCCTGCGGCCGTGCAGTCAAAGGCACGCTCCCTGCATCCTTATCAGTGTGAAAACCATTCGACACGATGCAACAACGACACACTGAGCGCCTGCAGTATTTCAACGAACAGGCAGGCACCTCGCAGGAGTACTACATGGACTATCTGCGACCCTTTACTTCTTTCCACGGCGCCCGCATCCTGGAGATAGGGTGCGGCGAGGGCGGCAACCTGAAGCCCTTCGCCGAGAGCGGCTGTGAGGTGACAGGCATAGAGATGGACGCCACACGTGTGGCACAGGCCCGGACGTTCTTTGCACAGGCAGGACTGAGAGCAACGTTTGTCTGTCAGGACTTCCTGCAGATGGAGGCACCGGCAGATGACAGCGGGTGCTTCGACATCATCCTGCTGCATGACGTCATCGAGCACATCATGCCCGCACAGAAGCACGCCTTCCTGAAGCATATCCGCCAGTTCCTCCGCTCTTCAGGAGTCCTGTTCGTGGGGTTCCCCGCCTGGCAGAATCCCTTCGGCGGACACCAGCAGATCAGCGTGGGGATGGCATCGAAGCTGCCATTCATCCACCTGCTGCCGCGTCCTGTCTATCGGTGGCTGCTACGCATGAGCGGGTCATCGGCGGCGATGGTGTCCGAGCTGATGGACATCAGGACGTCACGGATGACCATTGAGAGCTTCCAGCGCCTGGCCCTTGCCAGTGGCTTTGTGGTGAAGCAGCGCACGCTGTGGCTCATCAACCCCCACTACAAGCAGAAGTTCGGCCTGCGTCCCCGCAGACTGTGGCGGCCCTTTGCCTCACTGCCCTACGTCAGGAACGTGTATACCACGTCAGCCTTCTATCTGCTGAGCGCCTCACAGGCGTAGCGGCTCGCCACGGTAGAACAGCATGAGGGCCTTCTGGTAGAGGTACTCATAGCGGGCCTGCGTGCAGTCGCTCTCACTCTTGAGGTAGCCCGCCTTGGCCTCGTTAAACTCAGTGATGGTGGCCTTGCCCGCCTCATACTTCGCCTGGACCAGCGTGAAGGCATCCTGACTGGCACGGCGGGCCTCGTCGCTGGCCGTGAGCTTCTGCTGAGCGGCGAGGGTGTTGTACCAGGCGGTCTGTATCTCCTTATAGAGGGTCTTCTTTGTCTGGACAAGGGCGAGCTGCTGGTTGACTTTCTCCAGCCTGGCCGAGCGGATGCTGTTGCGGGTCTGGAAGCGGTTGAAGATGGGTATGCTGAGACTGAAGCCCAGATACTGGCTGAAGTTGTTCTTCAGCTGGGTACCAAAGCCGTCGGCCTTGAAGCCGCTGGTAGTATAGTAGTTGGTGCCGAGGCCAGCTGAGAAGCTGAGCGTGGGGTAGAGACCGGCCTGAGCAATCTTGATACTGTGGTCGGCGGCCTTCAGGCGCAACTGGGCGGCCTGGACCTCAGGCTTCGTGGCAAGAGCGGATTCTAGTGTAGAGTGTAGAGTGTAATCACCACTATCCACTCTACACTCTAAACCAGGGCGAAGCACAGAGAAGCCTTCCGGGCTGTCAAGCTCCAGTAGCTGCGTGAGGGAGAGGAGGGCGAGACGGAGGTTGTTGTCAGCCTGGGTGACGGTGAGGCGGCTCTGTGCGAGGGTGGCCTGCTGCTGCGACAGCTCGGCACGACTGCTGCGACCGACGTCGAGGAGGGCCTGCAGACGGGCGACCTGGGCGCTGTCGATGCTGACCTGGCGACGGGCGACGTCGAGAATCTCCATGTTGTAGAGCACCTGCACATACTCCTGTGCCACCTGCGTACGGATGTCGTTCTTTGCCTTCTCCAGGTCTTGGGTGGCAGCCTCGAGGTTCAGCTTGTTCAGCGCAATCTGATTGGGAATCTGGAAGCCGGTGAAGATGGGGACGCTGGTGCCTACGCTGAAGTTGGTGCTGCTGGTGTTCGTGTTCGTATAGGTGTTATCGGCGGTCAGGCCGCGACCGAAGGAGAAGTTCTCACCGGCGGAGGCATTGAGGTCGGGCAGCCGACTGTACTTGACATTCTGCAGCTGGATGGCCTGGGCCTCGGTACGGAGGCGGTACTGCTCGACGGTGATGTTATGGGCGACAGCGTAGTCAATGCAGCGCTCCAGCGTCCATGGCTCTTGGGCAGCGGCGGGGAGAGCGAGGAGGGCGGCGGTCAGGGAGGCTGCGGCGGTGGTGCAGCATCGGGTGAGGCTTTTCATGGTTTTATTCATTGTCGGTTTCTTCTTCGGTGATGATTTGCGGACCACGCAGCTTGTCCTTGAGGGTGATGCCGCTCTTAATCTCGATGTTGACGCCATCGCTCAGTCCGATGACGACGGGACGCCGCTCATAGCGGGGCTTGTCGCCGTCGGTGCCACTTGCGACATAGACGAAGGTGCTGTCGCCGCTGAACTCGATGGCACTCTCGGGCACCGCCATGACGTGGTCGGCCTGTGCCAGCACAATCTCGGCGTTGGCACTATAGCCGGCACGGAGGGTGGGTCTGTCAGCCGTCTGGCTGAACAGGTTGACGGCAGCCTTGATCTCAAACTGGTTGGCGCCGCCCGCCTCGGTGGCCTTGGGTGAGATATACTCCAAGGTGGCGTCGAGGGTGAGGTCCTGCAGGGCACCGATGGTGATGCTCATGGGCACGCCGACGACGAGCTGTCCCACCTCCGTCTCGTCGATGTTTCCGCGGAAAATCAGGTCGTTCATGTTGGCCACGGTGGCGATGGTCGTGCCGTCGTTAAACGTGTTCGAGTTGATGACGCTGTTGCCCACCTTCACCGGTATGTCGAGGATGACGCCGCTGATGGTGCTGCGTATGAGGGTGCTGGAGGCCGAGGCATTCGAGCGTGACACGCCCTCGCGCACCACTTGGAGGGCATCGGCGGCAGCCGCCTTCTCCTCCTGTGCCTGGCGCAGCAGCTGGTGCGCCTTCTCATGCTCCTCGTCGCTGACGAGCTGCTGGGCGTGGAGCGACAGCGTGCGCTCATAGTCAGTCTCCGCCTGTCGCAGGTTGATGTCAGCCAGTCGGACGCGACTCTCGGCGGCACTCAGTGCCCCCATGTCGGGGATGACCTTTACCTTGGCGATGACCTCGCCCTGCTGCACATACTGTCCGGGCTCCTTCATCAGCTCACTGATGATGCCACTGATCTGCGGTTTGACGTTTACCTCATTGCGCGGCTCAATCTTGCCGGTGATGATGGTGGTTCGACGGATGTCCTGCTCGGTAGGTGTCAGCTCTTGGTAACGCACCTCCTGCGGCTGGCTCTTCTTCCACAGGAACACGAAGGTGCCAATGAAGACGAGGGCGACGAGGGCGGCGAGGAATAGTTTGATGTACTTTTTCATGTTATTGTTTGTTTTTTTTCTGGGAGTTCTGGGGCTATTCATCCCTCATGGCATCGACGGGTTTGATGGACATGGCACGGGCCGCCGGGGCCAGTCCGGCCAGGACACCCATGAGACTGATGACCAGGGCAGCGAGGATGGCGGTCCAGAAGTCTACCTGGAAGTGTGCACCGACGATGCCGTCCTCCGTGTTGCCCATCTCCAGCATCTGCAGGATGGCGACGGCAAAGAGGATGCCGCTCATGCCGGCCACAAGGGTGAGGACGATGCTCTCGCTGATAATCTGTGAGAGGATGTTGGAGGGTGTGGCGCCGATGGCACGACGTATGCCTATCTCGGTGGTTCGCTCACGCACGGTGACCATCATGATGTTGCTGACGCCGATGGCACCGGCCAAGAGCGTCCCGAGGCCTACGAGCCAGATGAGGAAGTTGACACCACTGAACAGGTTGTCGAGCATCTGGAAGAGCACCTCGGTGTTGAACACCATGACGCCCTGCTCGTCGGTGGGGTCTACGCTGTGTGCACGGGCGACGGTCTCGCGGATGCGGGGTGCCAGGGCAGACATGACGGCGCCCTTGCGACCCGTGACGGCAATCATGTGCACGTCGTTGCCCATGTTGTAGGTCTGCTGCATCAGCGTGATGGGCAGCAGCAGGGTCGTTCCGGCCTCGCTGCCAAAGGACATGGCGCCAGAGACGTTATAGTCGACGCCCACCACCTGATAGTAGACGGAGTCGACGCGGATGTACTGTCCGCAGGGGTCGCCCCCACCGGGGAAGAGGTCCTGGTAGGTCTTCTTGCCGATGACGCACACCTTACGCCGGTGCAGCAGGTCCATGTCGTTCAGGTAGCGCCCGTAGTAGAGCTTCGGCTCGTTCACCAGCTGGTAGTCGGGCTGCACGCCATTGATGCCCACACTGCTCTTGCGGTCGCCGAGATAGGCGGTGCCCCCGTTGCTGAAGAGGACGGGACTGACGACGTCGAGCTCGGGGATGCCCTGCTTCAACCGTTTCACGTCGTTATAGTCCATCTCCCACTGGCGTCCTTTCCTGAAGCCCTTGTAGGCCTTCGTCGTAGGCTGTGCCCAGACCATGGCCGAGTTGGTGGCGAAGCCCTCGAAGTTCTTGTTCAGCAGCTCTTTCAGTCCGTTGCCGCCGCCGATGAGCACCACGAGCATGAAGACCCCCCAGAAGATGCCGAAGCCCGTGAGCAGACTCCTGACCTTGTTGCGGGTCAGGGTGTCAAGCACTTCGCGGTAGCTGTCAAGGTCGATGCGTATCATCTTTCTCTTTGGTTTCTTGGTTTTCATGTCTTAGGCTGCCTGCAGGGCCACAATGGGCCTGATGCGACTGGCCTTCATGGCGGGTATCAGTCCGGCGATGGTGCCGGCAATGATCATCACCAGGGTGGCCTCGATGCAGACGTCGATGCCCACGGTGGGGTTGACGAACATCGTGGCCTTGAAGAGTCCCGCATCGACCTTCGTGTGACCGATGGTGGCATCCATCCACTCGTTGGCGGCCACGCCCAGCACCATGCCGATATAGCCGAAGAAGGTGGTGATGATGACGCTCTCGACGATGATGAGCTTGAGGATGCTCCACGGACGGGCGCCGATGGCCTTGCGTATGCCGAACTCATGGGTACGCTCCCTGACGGTGATGAGCATGATGTTGCTGACGCCGACGATGCCACTCAGCAGCGTCAGCAGACCGATGACCCACAGGGCGGTGCGGATGATGCCGATGCCCGTCTCCATCTCTAAGCTCTGCGTGTAGCGGTTCCACAGCCAGAGGGCGCTCTCGTCGTCGGGGTGAGCCTGGTGACTGGCGTTCAGACGCTGGCGGTAGTCCTTCTCGAAAGCCTCGTTGGCCGCCTCCGTGGGCAGCCCGTGGAAGGTGAACTCTATGCGTCCGGTATCGTCGGTGCTGGCGCCGTAGATGCTCTTGATAGCGGTGTAGCTCGAGAAGGCGTCGGCACGCCCGTTCTCGTTCTCCTTGTAGATGCCCACCACCTGGAAGGCGAAGCTGCCCATCTTGACATAACAGCCCCCCCAGCCCCCCCCGGGGGGGGTGACGATGCTGCCGAAAGTACCTCCACCAGGGGGGGTGACGATGCCGCCGAAAGTACCCCCACCAGGGGGGGTGACGATGCCGCTGAAAGTACCCCCACCAGGGGGGGCCCCAAGGGTAGGGTCTATGCCTAATTCTTTGGCCTGCTTGTTACTGATGACCAGCACCTTGCGCTTCTGCCGGATGTCGAGGTCGTTGATGAAACGGCCCTGTAACATCTCCACCTTGTCTATCTTGGTGTGGTTGGGATAGACGCCGCATACCTGCGTGTTGATGTACTGCTGGCCGAGGCTGATGGTGGCGGCGGTGCGATACTGTGCCCCCACCTCGTCGACATGGTCGGTGAACTCGTCGGCGGTGGTCTTGATGTCACGCTGCTGCAGACGGATGCTGCGTCCCTCCTTCAGTCCCTGGTAGGGCATGGAGGTCTCGCCACCGAAGACCACCATCGACGAGCTGAGGAAACGGTTGTTCTGCTGCATGGTGGCGTTGATGAGTCCGTTGCCTGCCCCCAGGAGGACGATGAGCATGAAGATGCCCCATGCCACGGCGAAGCCCGTCAGCGTGGTGCGCAGCTTGTTGCGCCGCGCCGTCTGCCATATCTCGTTCAGTAATTCCATTTTTTTCTTCGTTATAACGTTATTTCGTTATTACGTTATTACGTTATTAAGTAATGACGTTATGACGCTAATCCGAGATGACGCCGTCCTTGATCCTGATGATACGGTTCGTCTGACTGGCCACCGTGGGGTCGTGGGTGACGATGATCTGGGTGATGTGCTCCTGGGCGTTGAGGTCCTTCAGCAGCTGCATCACCTCGATGCTGGTCTTTGAGTCGAGCGCGCCGGTGGGCTCGTCGGCGAGGATGATGCTGGGCCGGGTGATGAGGGCACGTGCGATGGCCACACGCTGCCGCTGACCACCGCTGAGCTCGTTGGGATAGTGACCGGCCCACTCCAGCAGTCCTAAGCGCTCCAGGTACTCCAGCGCCATGGCATGGCGCTTGCGCCGGCTGACGCCCTGGTAGAACAAGGGCAACTCGACGTTCTCCACGGCGGTCTTGAAACTGATGAGGTTGAAGCTCTGGAAGATGAAGCCAATCAGCTTGTTGCGGTACTCGGCGGCCTTGCGCTCCGAGAGGTTCCAGATGTGCACGCCGTCCAGCTCATAGCGGCCCGTGTCGTAGTTGTCGAGGATGCCGAGGATGTTCAGCAGCGTCGACTTGCCCGACCCTGAGGCTCCCATGATGCTGACGAACTCGCCGGCCTCGATGTCGAGGTTGACGCCCTTCAGCACGTGCAGCGGCTGCGCACCCTGGTAGGTCTTGTTGATGTTTTCTAAGTGTATCACGGAGAGGTGAGAGGTGGGAGGTAAGAGGTGAGGGGGGAGAGGTGAGAGGTGAGAGGTGAGAGGGGAGAGGGGAGAGATTAGATATTTTCTTTATCTGTTCAAGTGCTGCCAGGTGCCCACGACATCCTCGATGCCCAGCCCCAGCAGACTCATCTGGCGGAAGAGCTCAGGCAGCTGCTGTTGCAGGAACACCTTGCGGCGCTGCTGCAGGATTTGCTGGCGGGCACCGGGGGTGACGAAGTAACCCAGTCCGCGTTTGTTATAGATGATGTTCTCACGCGAGAGCAGCTCGTAGGCCTTCACCGCCGTGTTGGTGTTCACCTCCAGCATGACGGCATACTCACGTACCGACGGGATGCGCTCGTCGTCCTGATAGGTCTGTGCCAGGATCTCGTCACACAATCGGTCGGCCATCTGCTGGAAGATGGGTTTTTCGTTCGTAAACATCATAGGTTGAACCATTTGTGCTGTACCACCTGCAGGCGACAGAAGAGCCTATAGCTGAGCCAGACGTTGAACACGGTGAAAGCAAGGAGGAAGAGACTGACCCAGTTGAAGAAGGCCTCTGTCGTCATGTCCTTGAAGATGGGACGGAGGAACAACGCCACCTTCTCCTCGCCGATGAGCGTGGTGACGTAGAACAACAGGGTGAAGAACAGCAGTCCGCCGGCGAACAGCGTCACGTTGGTCCACACGAAGGGATGCTTGCGGAAGAACACGCCACCGAGCACGAAGAGACTGGCCGACCACAGGGCGGCGGCAACTTGGAAGAGCAGGCTATAGTCTATCTCACTGCGCGTGGGTCTCACGTACCCGAACAGGATGCCGAGGCCGGCGGTGATGTCGTCGTGACCGGCTATCAGCTCCAGCAGCAGGCGCAGTCCCGTGGCAGCCAGTATGGCCACATAGAGGACGACGAGCATGCCGATGCAGCAATAGACGAGACGGGCCACGAACTTCTCCAGGTTCGAGGCGGGCAGCATCAGCGCCGTGCTGCGCTGCTCCCTGGTGCGGGCATTGCCCAGGATGCCACTGGCATAGTAGGCGGCCATGAAGCCCAGGAGGGCGGCACAGGTGCCCATGCCGGCCATGGTGACGGCCTCGCCCAGACTGCGGTTGATGTCGAAGATGGTGAAGCAGGAGAACAGCTGGATGGCCAGGAAGGCCACGGTGAGGGCGATGAAGGCCGTGACGATGCTCTTCTTCTCGCTGGCAATGGTCCACTTCAGCACCTGGCAGAAGCGGCTGATGTCAAATGACTTGTTCATATCTATTCGTTCTATTCGTTGTCATCATTGAAAGGGTCGTTGTTACCTTACGCCGCCGTCAGAGCAGTCCCTTCGTTACGGCGTTGAACAACAGCTCAAGGTTCACCTGTGTCTCGGCGTCGCCTTCCTCACGGTGCGCCATGACGATGTTGCCCTGCAGCGAGGGCTCGGCGTAGATGATGGTGTCGTCGAGCTGACCGCTGGGCCGCACCTCGAAGACGAAACGATCGGTGAGGTCGGCCACGGAGGTGTCGAGCAGCAGGGCACGCTCGGAGATGATGAGGATGTGGTCGAGCAACTGCTCCACATCGTGCACCTGATGGGTGCTGATGAGGATGGTGCGCTCGACGGCATCAGAAGCGGACGACGACAGGGGCGCGGACATCGTCTCGGCCACCACCTTGCGGAACTGACTCTTCGAGGGGATGTCGAGACCGTTGGTGGGCTCGTCCATGAGCAGCAGACGGGTGCCGGCGGCCAGGGCGATGCTCATCTGCACCTTCTTCTTCTGACCCATCGACAGCTGGTGGAGCTGCATGTCGGAGGGCAGCTCGAAGGCCGTCAGACAGCGACTGAGCAGCTCGTGACTGAAACGGGGATAGAAAGGGGCGAGCAGCTGGACATAGCTGCTGAGCGACATGGCGGGGAGGTCGAACTCCTCAGAGACGATGAAAACGTCTCGCAGCAGCGCTGAGCTGCGCTCCATGCTCGACATGCCGTCGACGGTGATGGTGCCCTGCTTGGGGCGGAGCAGACCGGCAATCAGCGAGAGGAGGGTGGACTTGCCCGTACCGTTCTTGCCTAACAGCCCATAGATGCTGTTGCCTGCTATCGACAGGCTGAACTGGTCGAACACGGGCACTTTCTGACCGGGGTAACTGTAGGTGATGTCTTTGATGTCAATCATAACTTGGCAGCGTGTATATAAGATGTGTAATAGTGTACCACTTGCTTAGTACACTGCAAAAGTAGTGCGTTTTTTCATTCCCACCAAATAATTGGATAAGAAATCTTCGTTTCTTAACGACATTTAACTTTTAACCGCTTGCTCTTTATTCTCGCGCAGAGTCGCAGAGTTACGCATACAGTCGCTTTAGAGTGATGCATAGTACACTCTGCGCCTCTGCGCGAGAATAGTCAGGGCCCCTTTTTTCCTTTCTTTCGGCTCCCCACTCAGCTCAGTCAGTGTCGCAACCGAAGAAAAACGAAAGAAAAACACGTACCCACTGAGTAGCCAGAGCCGCTGACGCGTATTATAATTGTCTGCACAATCCTGTTGTTGTGCAGTGACCCGTCAAAAGAGTAGTTTTTTCATAGGTTAGTTTGATTAGTAGTTTTTTCAGAGCATTAGTTAGTTGGTATGACCATGGGGAGTGCGCGACGCATTCCCCATGGTCATGATAGGCTACTAAGATAGAAGTCTTGGTGAATCATCGCATTTGCAATAGCCTCTCTAATGGCAGGAACCGCAAAGGTACTTGCGGCTTTAGTTTTTAGTAAGAGGAAGTGCCAGGATTGAGCATTTCGATAGCCTGCATAATCTCTTGACGGGTCTGTATGCTGGCGTTGACTACCACCGCTTCACCATCAAACACAACATAGCGGAGCGGCTTTGAGCTACAGCATGACGGACGTGGCGCGACACGGCATATCTCCCTCCCCTGGGGGAGGGTCTGAGTGGGGCTTACTCGATGTTCACCACCTGTGAACAATACTCGACGGCAGCGAGACGGTGGGTGACGATGATGACGGTGCGCTGCTGACTGCCTAAGAGGTTGTCGAGCACACGGCGCTCAGTGTCGGCATCGAGGGCGCTGGTGGCCTCGTCGAGCAACATGATGCTGCCTGGACGCAGCAGGGCGCGGGCGATGGACAGTCGCTGGGCCTGACCCTCAGAGAGTCCCCCACCCTGCTCGCTGAACACCGTGTCGAGACCGTCAGGCAGGTCGTGAACGAAGTCGGCACAGGCCAGCCGCAGCGCCTCGGCCATCTGTTCGTCGGTAGCGCCTGGGTTGCCTAAGAGCAGGTTCTCGCGCAGGGTGCCACTGAGCAGCGTGTTACCCTGTGGCACATATACGAAGTTACAACGGTGACAGGGCGACAGCGGCTCGCTCCAGTCCCCCTTGCTCCTCGCTCCATAGATGTCGATATGCCCATCGGTGGGTCGCACCAGTGCCAGCAACAGACGGATGAGCGTGGTCTTGCCGGACCCCGTGGGACCCATGATGGCCGTACAAGTGCCGGGGCGGAAGTCGAAGGAGGCGTGTGACAACACAGGCGTCTGTCCAGGTGCACCATAGGTGAAGGTGACGTCAGTGAAGCGCACGCCACAGGGCACAGGTCCCATCTGTGGCTCGTCCTGCGGCTCCAAGGGCTGGTCGTCGAGCTCCATGAGACGCTCGGCAGCAGTGAAGACGCTGACGAAGGCTGGAGCCAGACGGGTGATGTCGCGCGCCGGTCCCTGGATGCGGTAGACGAGCTGTAGGAAGGCCGTCATGCCACCGAAGCTGAGTGTACCGGCATGGAGACGAAGGGCACCCCAGAGGAAGGCCACCAGGTAGCCCAGCGAAAAGCCGGAGTTGAGGAAGAAGTTGCTGCACACGGAGAAGAGCGTGCGGCGGCGCACCCACTGCCGCAGCGTCGACTGGGTGCCGTCCAGGCGCGCCAGCATCTGGGGCTCGGCCTCCATCGTCTTCACCAGCATGCGGTGCTGCATCGTCTCGGTGAGCAGGCTCTGGATGCGACTGTCGGTCTGGCGCACCTCGCGCGAGTAACGGCGCATGTGGGCCACATAGAAACGGCTGACGAGGGCGAAAAGGGGCAGGATGGCGATGGTGATGAAAGCCAGCCATGTGTCCATGCGCAACAGGTAGAAGAAGGCGCCGAAGAACATGGCGAAAGTGGAGATGACGGAGGGGAGCGTCTCGGTGAGGAAGGTCACCACCTGTCGCACGTCGAGCTCCAGACGGTTGATGATGTCGCCACTGTGCATGGCCTCGCGCCCCTGCCACCGCTGGTGCAGCAGACGCGCCACAAGGTCGTACTGCATGCGGTTCTGGGCACGGACACCGAGGATGTTGCGTATCCACACACGTGAGATGCCCACGGCAAACTCAGC
>Ga0310691_10003883_pt1 | contig 17325 bp, 18 predicted proteins | sample 176DNAGHGlowgp2_FD_203887 | JGI IMG/M metagenome (GOLD analysis project Ga0310691, IMG submission 203887) | Sheep rumen microbial communities from Palmerston North, Manawatu-Wanganui, New Zealand - 1766 DNA GHGlow gp2 (v2) (version 2) | ecosystem: Host-associated > Mammals > Digestive system >...
TAATTCATAAGCAGAATAGCCATTCTCACCTTTTTCGCCTTTAAGTACAGTGTTAGTCCATTCCTCTTCAGTTTCTGTAGCATTAGGATGGTACTTAAGCCAACTTTGATAAGCAGATAAACCTGGCTCACCTTTATCTCCTTTTATATTAAGAGATTGATACAAACCATCTAAAGTATCTCCTTTAGTACCTACCCAAAAATATGATACATTATCTATTATATAAGGACCTCCGTATTCTTCTACAGTAGTAGGTAATTGATTAACACTGTCAAGAATAGTAAAACTGCCAAAATTAATAACAGTTCTTGTTTTACCAACAGGAATCCAATAGTCTCTATCAGAAAGGTCATTTTTCACACCAGCAGGAACTCGTTTTCTACTGATATAGCAAATGTCATCTTTACTAGATTGAACTAATACAAGTCGGTCATAACTTTTATCTTTATCCCATAAATCTTTATCAACTGTAATAGCAACTTTACCTAATCGTTCAATTATCGTTTTCATAATACAAATCACTAAATCCTATACCAGTTATACCTTTATAATTTACTACACATTCAAAATGATGAACCCCAGGGGCTACAGCATTTACATCATTAAATCTTCTTACCATAACTCCATCAAAATAATATTGATAGTCAGTATCGTTGATATTAATGACTTTACCTCCAAATTTGACTTCAATATCAGCACAAGGTTTTACTATACCATTTATTTTTTCATATGAACCTCTGATATTTACATCTAATACTCTACTAACTTTTATACCAGTTTGAATAGCAATATTTTCAGGAGATGGTTCGTTATCAGGATCAGACCCATCATCATTCAAACCATAATCTTCAGGACCTAATCTGAAATGTTCATCAAAGCCATCATCAAATTTATGTTCATACAATTCCATATCATCAGGATTAATATAGAACATTGGTGTTTCACCACATGAAACAAAGGCTTTAAGTTGCCCATTTTCATCTACTGGAAATACAAAAGATGTAGAATTATCTTTATCTTTGTAGATTTGATTGATTTTAGTTTTAATATATTTAATTAAAACTTCAGCAAGTTTATCCTTGCCAAGTTTTCTTGCAGCAACTGCTGCATTAAACATATTAAAACATTCAATAACACCGCTATTTCTATCTTTGCAACTAGCCTTACAATCTTTCAGCATTTCTTCACCATAATCAGCTAACATAGCTAATATACGATGATAAACACAAACATACTCTGCAGGAATAGTTACATAGATATATTCAAAATCTACAGGTACTAATTCTGTATTAAGTTCTATAACTTCACTCATAATTTTAGAACTTTATTATATAAACTATCTAGTTTATCTTGTTGCTCTTTAGAAAACACATTAATGTTTTCATAAGCATGAATCATAATAATACTCCAATTCAAAATAGTACTTTTATTTTTATTTGGAATATAACCTCTATCTAATAGAGAACAAATATGATTAGCAATGGCTGGCACCCTATTTTCAAGGACGCCAACCATTGCATTACTTAATCCTTCATCATACAACATAAACTTTATGTGTTGAATATTTTATTACTTATATAAGTAGAATACTCTGTAACAAATATAGAAATTCTATTGCTAACTTGAGTAATTCTAGTCATAGCATCTTGATGATTGTAAATGATGTTTATGACATTATCCGCAATTTCTTTTATCCAATCTTCATTTAATTTTGTTGCAACATTTACTTCTTTAATTTCAAATGCCGATAGAGAAGAATATAATTTGTAATATTCAGAATTAACTAACTTTTGTACGTTATCTACAATTAATTCTTTGTTATCTTCGATATTATTGTGAACAATTACACTAGATACAGATTGCATCAATCTAAATGCCATTGCTGCAAATCCCATTGTAATGGCTGATTCACATTGTCGAAGTTCTTTCCTTTCAGCATCCTTTAAAGTTTTATCAAGTACGCTATTTAATTTAACTATGTTAGCAGTATTTTCTTTAAGAGCAGATGCCATTTCAAGTAATGGTTTACTCTTTTGCTTAGCTTTAAAATAATCAATAAGACGAATAATTAAAGTATAACAAATAAAAACACCACTAGATATGGCTACTGTAACATAAGAGGAATTACGAATACTTTCATTTACAATATCATTAATTGTTTGAAAGTCATTCATAATAGAAAGAAGTCTATCACCTCCCCCGTAAGAAGGAGATGATAGATAATCTTAACTTATTAACTACCAACAGGAGTTTTCCCAGGATTGTTAGCATCGCTGAGACCAAGGATAGTATCAATAGCAGATACTGCAGAACCATTTACAGGAACTGCAATATGAACTACTTGCCATACCCTCTCGTCACGAGTCTTAGCAGCATCACGACCAACTCTGAAACGAAGAGTATAAACATTATAAGTGGTATTCTCTACTACCTCAGGATAGCCAGGATAGATGGTATCACCATCACGATATGTATCAGTGAAGCCCTTACCAGCAGCACAACGAGATGCCAAATCTTGAATGTCAGCCATATCACCCATAGCCTTTTCACCAGCAGTAAGAGTTACAGTATTGTTATTGTCATCATCAATAGCTACATTTAAACCATCAAGACAATCGGTGAAATGAATAGTCCAATCTTCACCAGGATTCTCGCAATCAATAGATACTTCATTGCTATAACTCTCAGCAGTAATGGGAAACAGTTCGCTAGTCTTGTCATTTACAGCCTTAACAAGAGCAGTAGCTACATCAGAGGCACTTTCGCTTTGAGAAGCAACCATCACACTCCAACTATTACGTTCATGAGGAACGGCACCCTTTTTAATCAATGTAAAACCATACTCTGCAATAGGGGAATGGACCATTGAAGTAGGATTAACCAAAGTAGCTACGTCACTAGGATTAGGAACTAGAAACCTAATATTAAAAGGAACAGCTGCTTTAGGTGTAGCCTTAACTACACTAAGAGAAGCCAAATCTACCTCAGGAATTACAAAAGGAACTTGACCGTTAGGACGACCAAGAGCAATAGCAAAATTCTTCGTAGGCTTAGCTGCAAGAAGTGTATCAGTACCACCAACTCCACCAAGTTCGATGAAAGAAATAGCACCAGCTTTCAGACCACTATAATCATAAGCAGATACAGTCTTGCCAGTTTCAGCTGCGTTAAGAGCATTTGCACTATTAACAATCAAAAGTTGTTTCATTGTTTCTTACTTAATTTTATTGTTGATAACCTTCATTATCAGGACGAACATTATTTCTACCTATTTCACGTTGTTGAGATTGTTGCTGTTGTTGATTAGCATAAAGACTTCCTTGAATAGCAACACGATATAAATCTACTGCGTGTTTAAGAATATCTACATGCATATAATCAGGAAGATCACAATTTATATTACGTTGATTAGGAATATCAGCTCTGTATTGTACTTTAACAGGATACCTCAAATAATTAACTTTAACTTGATATGGTGTAATTTTAGTACCATTTGGCATTTCTCCTATATATACATACAAATCGCCATCTGTTATAACAGCTATTGGACTTCTAAATCTAGGTTTTAATATAAAATCTTGTAAAGTATCAGCAAGATACATATTTTCTATAATTCTAATAGGATACCAACTAGTAATAGTATTTGCATCATTATTAAAATCATAGGCAATAGATAAATCAGCAAGATACATAAACTCATCTAAGAAATCAAAAAAACCATCACAAACAAATAAATTATCAGGTGATTGTTTTTTATCAAAAGGACAAGGTGTTTCATCAAAGCCTAAAGTATGAGAAGTACTCAATGTTCTCAAAGCATTGATTTGACCTAATTTAGAATTATCAGTAATAATTCTATCATTGGTCAAACCAATGTTTGTTCGAACAATTTCATTAACGTAATCAGAAATGCTCGTATTGATAAGAACATCAATTTGCTCTGGAAGTATGGCGCGAACATTTTGCATACCCATTTGTTGAGCATACTGTCTAAACCATACGTGCATTTCGTTTAAGTCCATCAGTTATGAAAGTTTAAATAAGTTTGAGTTTATTTTCAAGTGCAGTACGAATATCTTTATGTTCAGGATTCTCAAACCAAGCAATAGCTTCGTTCATATTTGCACCAATAAAGGTACCGTCTGCTGTAGAAATTTGTTGATTGAACTCAGAACGTACAAGTTCACCACGAGTGATACAAGTTTCAATAAACGACTTAATACCAATATTTCTATCATCAACAAGTTTATTAAACTTATCAGGATTAGAATTAACAAAGTCAATCATCATAGAAACCTTTTCATCACGACCTTTAAGAAGAGCATCTGCCAGATTGTCACCACGAAGAATAATCATTCCAATGTAGACTGCCTCAAACTTAGCATCTGTACCATTGAGTTCTACAAAGTTCTTCATCGCTTTCTCCTTCTGCTTAATCAGCTTCTTCTGCTTTTCAGCTTCCTTAGCTTCATCCTTAATATAGAAACGAATACCAGGGTCAGAATTAATAAAAGCAATATCCTTAGCAACATCTGGATAAAGAAGACAATGACGATACATAAGATAATGCTCAAGATTTTCAGGACGTCCAAACTGATATTTAGAACTTTCCAAATCATTAAGAGCATCAATCTTACGTTTAAGAGCTTCTTTCAGTTTTGAAGTATTAGCTCTATCAGTTTTATCATACTCCTCATTAATCTTGTCTTCTTTCTTTTGAATAGCAATGTAATCAGACTTCTTATTATAAATAAAAGAAGTATTGAGTACAAGATTCTCTTCGTTTACAGTAAACTGTATATTACTGAGCCATGCTTTAACACGAGTAATAAAATCAGGATTGTTAGCTGAAACGCCTATAAGAGCAGGAAAGTAAGCATTTACTTCGCCAGCATGAGATGAAAGAATTTGAGTAGAACGAATTGAAGAACCAATAGTTTGCTTAGGATGTCCAAGCACTTTCATATTTACTCTACGATAATTAGAATAATTATGAACAAGACTAATAGTTACTTGTCGTTTATCAATATATTCTTGATCCATTTCGGCATCTGCTACATTAGTGCCATTTTGTGAACTTTCAGCGCCAATAGCCTTTGCTGCTTCTTGAGCATTATTAGGAGTATTCTGTGGCATATTCAATTTCATTTGATTTAATATTACTTGTTAGAGGACGCACTTCAGCTGCATCATCTTTGTTGCATTGTTTACTTGAAGACCATAAGTATTCTTAATCTCGTAACGTGACATATCAATTTCAGTACCAAGACTGTTAGCAGGTACGCCACCCCAAGAAGCGGGAATAGGAGTAAGACCTTTAAGAACACCTTGCAGATAAATCTGACCTTTCAGACGAACCTTACGAACGTTACGAACACCTTCATAAGTACTCATATCAAGCAGGAAGGCTTGATGAGAAGTCATAGGCAGACCAGTTCTAGGATGAATGTTACCATTTGACTTGTCATTGTCAGCAAGAGTACCACGGTCAAGGAAAGGCAGATGCTGAACAGTGATAATATGATTATCTACAGTCTTATAACGACGGAAATATTTACCATAAGACAGACCACCATTAAAGTCCTCAATCATCTTGTCACCGAGAGGAGTAGCAAAACCTTCAGAACGAGCATCATCACGAATAGCTCTATCGAAGTCCTGCATGAAACCCTTACCAGCCATAAGAACAACCTCCATTTGACCAGTATCAGTGTCCTTATCGAGAACATCACCAATGGTACGCTCAATCTTATTCAGAGTAAGAATTTCACCATAAGTGTCATAATTGCTCTCACGGCAAATCTGAATCATACCAGCAGTATGAGGAATGGGCTGACCATTGTCAGGGTCTACAAGAGGAATTTCACCATTCTCAGTTCTGTTATATTCAGCAAGCCACAGACGCTCTTCATCCATGATACGAATTTGAATATCATGTTGACGCATCTCTTCATTAATCCAAAGGTTAGTCGTGCCACCACCCTTAGTCTTAAATTCATAAGTAACAACTACGTTACTAATGTTACCAGCAATTTCCTTAGAATAACGATGATACTCAAGTTGAGAAGTCATCTTACCAGGACCCATAACATTAGAACGATTGCCCTTAGAATAAGAAGCACTAATTGTAGGAGCAGTCATAGTCCAATACTTACCAACCTTAAGATTATCAGGGTCAACAAAAGTAGTAGGATTAGGGGTAGTCAGTTTCAGACGATAAAGGAAACCACCATGAGGGCCTTCACCAAGATCTTTCATAATACGAGCTTGGAACTTACCATCAGGAGAAATAAGACCATATTGCTCAATCAGCCAATGAGTAGCAAATTCTACATCAAAGAAAGCACCACCCTTACCAGGAGTTTCATTAGCGGTGTTAAAATAAAGAACATAATCATTGTAACGAGAACGACCCATAGTCTTCCAAGTCCATTGTTCTGTTTCAATGTCTACAACACCAGCAGCACCTTGACCTTCAGTAAGGAACGTAAGAGGAAATCTATCATCATCCATACCATAGGTATAGGTTAGAACATTGTTAATCTCAGCAGGATGAGTCAAAGCAAGATGTGCAATAGTCTCCTCATTGGAATAACCGCGGTCATCAAAATTACCACGAGATACTTCTCTAAGTTTGTACATACTTCAATTAATTAATTAAATGTTTAGTTTAAATTATTCAAATTGAACTTGACTTGCATCAACTTTGCTTTGTACTGGCTTCTTAACTTTAATAGTTCTTGTACTACGTTGCTGTTTAGCTTTTTGTTTAAGTACACGAACCTTCTCTTTTTGTACTTCCATATTTACAAGGTCTTTATAACTACCACCTGTAAACATGAGCCATGCATCAATAAGTTCTCTATCGAGAGCTTGTTCGTTTGTCAAATTCTGTAAATCTCTTTGATAAGCAGTCATAGCATTACCTCTTTCATCAGCATATCTTGCACTACTTACATAGTCATAGAAATCTTTAATATTAAGAGTTTGCTTTTGACCATTTACTTCTTTTACAAAAGTTTCAGGAAGTTTATAACCACCAATAGTTCTGGTATTGATTCTATCAGAAACACCTTGCCAATACTCACGTACTTCTTGTGCTTCTTGCTCTCTAGCTGCTTGTGCTTGTTCCTCAAGTTGTTGACGATAAGCTTTATCTTTACCAACAAGAGCTTCGAGTTGAGCCTTAGCCTCATCATAAAGAGCACCAGAATCTTGCAGATATTTAATATAACTTTCACTAAGACTTTTATTTCCAAACTCTTGAGCAGCCATACGAAGAATAGCTTTTTGTTGCTCAGGATTGTCTTTATCAATTTGAATACCTGACCTATCAGGGATGTCACCAAATCCTCTAGGACTACCAGTAAGTTGTACATAATTAATGAAATCCCTAAGCATAGGCATATCAGTAAACATCTTATTGATAGTTCCTTGTTGAATCTCAGTAGTTCTAAGATTAATTACTGAATCAATGTAATTTCTAACACCTTCTGCATCATCAGTAAACTCTACAGGATTTCCGTTTTCATCATTTACCTCAACTCCGAGAGCTTCTTGAATAGCAGCAAGTGATAAAGGACCATTATCATCTGAATCAGCAATTTCATTCTCTTGCAACCACTTAGCAACATCTTCAGCCTTTTTAAAGATATTATTATCTTTATCTACAAGATTACCATTACTATCAACGGTATAAGTTTGTCCATCAAATTCTACTTCAGTACCTTCTTCAAGCTCAGTTGCTTGTTCACCAGCAGGTTCCTGATTAGAATTGTCATCACCATTATTTCCCTCACCTTGGTTATTATTACCATCTTGTCCTGTCACATCATTGACATCCTCACCACTGAGATGAGTAGCATCTTCTTGATTAGCAGGATTAGCATCGGTATTATTTGGCATTGTAGCATTATTATCTACTACACCAGTACCTTCAAAATCAATAGCTTCTTCTGGCATATATTTAACTTTTTGATTAGGTTTAATACTATATTAGCTTTATATGCTACAAAGATACTACCTTTACTCACAACTGCAAAACTTTTAACAATATTTTTATAATGATTTTCACCTGCTGCAATAATATAATAATGTATAATATAACTACTGCCAATAGTAGCATGAACAAGCCATCACATCTAATTTCTTTTACGGGCGGACTATCATAGAATTGAAAATTTGCCACCTGTAGCTGCGCCTGCTGCATTTTAATATGCTACTTGATTAACTATATATCCGAACAAAAACAACGCCTATAAAGGAAATGCAATGTTGAAATAAAATAAGTAGTGACTATCATTAAGACAATCACTACTTACTTGAACACCTCCTCTCTTTAATCTTTGTTATCTGTATCCCATAATTCTTTCCATCGCTTAGACATTGTAACATTTACAGACGAATCTGTTTCTTGTTTACTTGCATTACTACTTGCTGTAGACATTACAAGTCTTTTATATCATAGGATAATATCTATTAATTCTATCTTGCATTGGATTTATTCCTAGCATTTGCATAATATCTAGATAAGGTCCAATAGGAATTTTATTACTCCAAACTTGGTCATATACACTAGTTCCTAGTAAAGGAATAGCATCTCCTATATTACGATTCAAAAAATTAGTAGCTATAGGCGCAGTACGTATGTTTTTAGCAATAAATTCTTTTCCTATATCACTGCTAGTCTTAGCACCATTTGAACTTTTTGTTGTCTTTAAACTTCTACGTTTATTAGGAAACTCTGCACCACCATAAAGTATATCTTCTAAGCTAGGAACATTAGCAGCTATAATAGGCCTATTATCAGGGATGTAACTAGCTTGTTGTTGAATTTGAGGAGATGGAGAAGGTAAATTTTCAAAATACGCATTTAACTCATCATATGTTTTACCACCAAAAGGACCTCCTGCAGGCGTTCTAACAGGTTCAGCGTTACTTTCAGGTTTACGTCTCCCTATAGATTTACCTGTAAAATTTTGAATTCTATCTACAGCAACTTCATTATCAGAAATATCTATCCAATTTTTATTTCCTTTACGCTTAGTCAAAAGTTTACCATCTTGAATTTTATAATCCCAAACACTATCATGATTTCTAATAATACCGTCATTTTTAGGTTTATTAGATTTCTTCTTTTTAGGCTTGCTACTTCTAGTTCTTGTAAGAGCAGGAGTAGCTGCTACAGTGTCATTATCAACCATCGCATACATAGGTTCTCTAAAAGGACCTACTGGACTAACGTATTGTCCAAGAATACCTGAATTAACAGGTACTATTTCATCTAAATATCTTTTAACCATGATTCCACTTTCTAGCATTAAGAGCAAATATTGCTCGTTTTCTTGTTAAAGGATTTGAACTATGTGAAAGTTCTTCAGCAGTTTTACCAGTTCTCCGCATAGTTTCTGTAAACTTACCTCTATTCTCAGGTTTAATATGAATAGAACCTCCAGAAGCATAAGAAGTTCTAATCGAATATCTTTTATCTTTTTTACCAGATTTTACATAACTTCTTCCACCACCTCTACCACGATTATAATAGGCAGCTGCCATGCTATCATATTCAGCTTCACTTCTACCAGGAAAATCTTTCTTAGCCTGGTCTCTATACATTTTAAGAAGAGAAGCCTGAATACCCATATTATCTACAACAGTTAAACCATTAGAACTATGTATTTTTCTACCTTGCTCATTTGTATTATTTTCATCAGTCCATCTTTCATTTATAAGTCTGGCTTGCCCACTATTAATATAGGTGGCACCGTCATCTGTTCCAAATTCCGTAAGACCTGCTCCACGTTCAGAAGGCTCATGAAGAATTTCATATCCTCTAGAAACACCTCTAGTTTGTTTCTTTTTAACTAAAGAGTTTCTATCTTTTATTTGTGCATCAACAAAACCTTCGTGTTCCATTCTATTAGCAAGAAGCATAGGATTAATACCATATCTACCTGCTACACTATCTACAGCATGGCGCATAACAGGCTCTTGTTGCCAATAAGTACGTCTAGCTTGTTCAGTAGTTCCACCAGCATATGTTACAGGTGTTTTTCTTGTTTGAGCATTAAGGCGTCTTGCATTAGCAACTGCTTTGCCTTTAGTACTATCTAAGTTTCTTCGTTTTGGCATTGTTTATACTTATTTATTATATCTTTAACTTCTTGTTTTTGTTTCATTTCATCAATAGCTTTTTGAGACATTTCTGTAGGAATACCAAACATAAATCCTATAATAGCTGCTCCAAGTTCTTCAAAAGAATCTCCTTTAGCATTTGCCATTTCACGAAGTTCTTTCATTGATTGAGCAAACGATTTACTATTATTTATCATATTTGTTTTTATTAGTTCTAGCTATCTTTAATTGATTCTCCATTTGCTCTCTCTTTACTTGTCTATCTGCTGCTTTGTTATACATATCAGCATTAAACTTGTTTTGTTCAAGAGCAAGTTTTTGACGAGCAAGAGCAGTCTTGTTTGATTCTGCTGCTTCTTGTAATCTCATACGAGCTTGTTCATCTGAGTTATCAACTTGAGGTGTACCAAGAAGAGTCATATCAACATCAATATACTTAAGTTGCATTTCATATTGATATTTGAGTTCTTCAGTTTTTCTATCTTCTTCACCCTTAGCTTGAATTTCAGCAATCTTAGCTTGCAACTCTTCTTGCTTTAACATCTGTTCTGCCTGCTGCATTTCTGCCTCATGCTGCCTCTTTATCTCCATAAACTTATTTACAGTTTCTTTGATTTGAGTAACATTGTTTCCAGTAATAGCAGCAATAGCCATGTCAAGGTCACCGTTTTGAGCAGCACTGAAAGCCCATTGCTGGAGTTGCTGCATCTTCTCGATTTCCTTTTGGTCGTTCTTTACAAGAGCAGTATAATCAGAATAAATAAAACTATCAACGTCAAGACTTACATATCGTTGGTTATACTTATCGTCAAAGAAAGAAGTTTGAAGCCCATCAATATAAGCAAGTTTAGCATAATCGATATCACGTTGATAATCACGTCTGCGCATTTCGTCAAAAATAGTAACAATGATAACACTACCCATAGAGGAACGAGTAACAGCCTCTTGAGTAACCGCATTACCAGCAGATTGTGCAATTTCACCATAACGTTGCATATTCATATCAACCATCTCACGAGCCTCTTGTTTAATAGCTTCGAGAAGGTTTGTAAGTTGAGTTATATAATCACCAAGATTGGCATTAAGTAGACGAATATTAGCCATCTTTTGAGAGTTAGTATCTTCACTGTCATCTACAAGAAGAACACCATCTGCTGCCATTTTATATACCTTATCTTCACTATCAGATGATACAAGAGACTCAGGCAGAAGCAAAATTAACATCTTGTTCTTTGCTATTACCATTTCTCTATGATAAGATATAATATTACGCATTATTTGATAAGGTGTAATAAGTTTAATAATACTAAACTTACCCATAAGAGGAAGAACTTCCATAATACCATTGTAAGGAAGTTTGCCGTTACGTTGATAAGCTATAGGTCTAGCCTTAATAGGATATACACCTGTATATCGTGAACCAATACGATAACCTTCGTATACTTGAGGTTCATAAGTCCACTCTATATTAATATCTCCCATCTCAGGATTAAGTTTATAGTTTTCATCAACCACTCTTTGAGCTTCCATACCTACTTCATTTATATAAGTAAGTATTCCTCTTTTAGCTTCTCCTCTCCAAACAACATGCCAAACTTCAAACAAATGATTGTTAGCTGCGTGAATTTCTACAGGCTCTTTCTTATATAAGTCACGCTCTTCTTTTGTAAACTTCTCACAACTATCTGGCATTTGTTCAAAGTATTGACTATAAAGAAACTTAGTAGAAGCAGTATGACCCATACCATTATCGTAATACTTCTCAAGAAACTCTCTATCCTTAGCATCAAGAACATCATCAAACATATCCATAATCTGAGGATAAGAAAGCATCATTTTCCTTGCAAACATATCATGATCTTCTACAAAGAAGTTAGCATTAGGAATAGGATATGCTTCCATAACAGGAACGTGTTCTTTATACATTTGTTCTCCTCTAATGTCACTATAAGTGTAACATTCACCTAAAGCACAGAAATTAGAAAAGGTTGAAAGATAAAGAACAGTATCTTGAGTGACACTTCTTACGTAGTCAAGTACATCTTGAGCTTGTTTAGATTCTTCATCAATATATTTTTCATTAAAATCTCTAATGAATTCTTCAGGGTCAGGCATAGCATCTTGAGGATTAATCTCTTGTGCTTGTTGCCCTTGTTGAGCAGCCTGTTGTTGCATTTCTTGAAGTCGTCTTTCAAACTCTGCTTTAAATGCTTGTTCAGCTAATTGTCCAATAGCTTCTCTAAGCTTAGCATTCTTTTTGATGATAACTTCTGGATTGCAAGCAGCAACAGTAAATTCGTGAACACCTTTAAAATACTCAGATACATATCTTCTAATAATATCAGACATAATATCATAATTCCTCATAGTAGCAGGAAAACGAGTATATCGTTCCTTACTAGCATTATAAGGATTAAGAGTCTTTTTATAAAAAGTGTTAGGAATATCACCATGTAGAATTGAAAGCTGAACTTCAGTTTCACTTCTATCATTCATAGAAAGCCCAGCAGCAATTACATAATCAATGCAATTTTCATACCACTTAGGTTTTCTTTTTTCAGCACCACTAACTCGTTGTTGTGGAAAATCACCATTATACGTTAGCATATTATTGTTTATATAACTTATTATAATTTACATTTTTTACATCAGGCCTAATCACCCGTATAGGTTTACCATTAACAATCTTAACTTGTGTAAATGGCGGAGAATTAAACTTATTAGTTATTTCATTTAAAAATTCTTTATAATTGTGACTTATATGATTAGTAGGACCAAAATAATAATCATCATAACTATTGCTAGGCACATAAGCTCCTGTTATAAGATAATCAAACAAAGAAGGTTCTATAACATGATGGGCCCTAAACTCTGCAGCATTTTTATCCCTATAAGACTTATTATGAGCATCTTTACCAAGCCATATACCAGAAACATCTCCTTTAAGACTAGGTCTATCGTAATCTTTAGTTCGAAATTGAAATGTATGGGCAAGTTCACTTATATAAGTATTAAGAAAATCTTTACCATTAGGATCTAAAAACATTGGAGCATCAGGTAATATAGGTAAAGTAAATGCTCGCATCTTACTACCATCTTTATATGGAACACTTTCAGCAAATCTCGCAATTTCTGGAGATAAAAAAATCATAGGATTAGCAGACCTACTTGTAATTGTATCTAACTTCCTTATAAATATACTTGGGTCAAAAACACTATCATATTGGGGAAACCTGTTTATAGAAGATAAATCATTATACGCATATCTTCTATATTTACCAAAATGTTTCTTAAATAAATCTATGGTTTCTTTATCTTTTCTATTAAATGTATGTGTAACATTTGGTAGATTTACACTTATACTATCAGCAGGAGTTAAAATAGAATCTACACCAAAGTTACTAGTAGAATAATCAGTTATTCCTGTAGGTTTAATATTATATTTTTCAATATTAACAGTTTTAGCTTTTTTTATATTCCTTAAAGAGTGTTGCATTTGTGCTCTTCTAGCAGGAGTATCTTTTTGTTTAACCTGAATCATACGATTAATAGGTCTAACAATATTAGCTGTATTATCTGCTGGAGCAGCGTTATCTAAATATCTTCGTCTAGGCATATTACACCTCCCTATCTCCTTGTTCTACATAAAACCTCAACATTTTAATATCATTTACAATTAACGGACTTTGACCTTGTTCCCAACTACTTTTGAATTCAACTTCAAATGTACTAGCATCATCTACTTCAGAACAATGTTCTACGTGTATCATTGGATTTCCCATATTACTTATCCCATGTATTAGGACTATTATTTTTAACCATTTGATAAATTGCATAGCAATAAACTATCCATGCAATACAAGTTAAAATAAAACATATAATATCTTTCAAAGAATAATTATCAAACATACTAAAACCATTCTCTTTTAAATATATTATTTTTATCAGTTTCAAGAACTTTCTTTCTATGAGCAAGTTCTCTTGCAGCTTCCACATCTGTAAGTTTCCATTGAAGTGCTCGTATAATCATTTCTGAAACTCTATCAAAGTTACCAATACTATTCCATTTTTTAAGTTCAAGAATAGATTGATAATCGTAAATAGTTTGAAATAATCTTTTGGGTCTACCAAGTTCGTCTTTACCAATTTCAGAATAAAGCATTTCTTTAAGAAGTCGCAGACCTTCAAGTTTTCTTGCAGTGTCACCAATTATAATACCATAATCAGCAGTTACACTGCCCTTTAATGAAGTATCCCAAAGTTGTACTGGGTCTTTCATAAGATATTTAGTTGCTTTCCACTTCTTAAAATTAGTAACAGTTTCACCTCGGTTAACCTCAACACCAACAGTACCAATACAATTATAATATCTCGCAAGCAAATAACATATTCTATCAGCTTCTTCAAGTTTTTCTGGACGACCATAATATGCTGCAACAAGTGCAGTTTTAAATCCATTATAGGAAGTTGGGTTCATCCAAACTTTGATACTGTTATGAGAATGTTTATTAGTAATAAGTTTATTCTCTTTATTTACACCTACAGGGTCGTAACTAATACTATACAAACCTGGAGGTACACCCATTACTAAGTTACCACTTTTATCAGTGTATTGATACTTTTGAGGATTAAACCATTTACGAATACAACCATGATGATGTTCATGACCTTTAATAGGAACACCTTCAATCCAATCAAAAAAATCTACATTGTGCTTACCACCTTCAGCTTCAATCCTAGCATTTGGTTTAAATTCAACAGTATTACCTTTTTCATAAAGCATACCATCAACATAAAACTTAAATGCATTATCAGTTCTAAGACGTTCTTCCCAAGCCATAAGTTCTTCACTACTAAAAAGATTTTCTGTAGTAGAACTAAAAGATTCAGCTGGCATATTAGCATATTGACCAAGATAGTTAATGTAATCACTAAATGTCTTAGCTGTTTCTTTTTTATGAGCACGTTCTTTATAAGCAACTCTAAGTCCAGCTTCTAGATTAGAGTTACCGTCTTCATCCATAGAAAGAACTCCATCTATCTCACCTTGAAGTCCCCAACAATAAGGTTTAAAATAACCACAAACTTCATTACGACAATCTTTATCCCAAACATTCTCAAAAGGCATAAAATGATAAGATGTTGGAGAATAAAAGTTTTGTTCAAAAGTTTGCATATTACCAGCAGTTGCAGTACCCCAGCAATCAAGATGTCCAGTAACATAACTACCTGTACGCATAGCAGGTTCAGTAACACTCATAAAATCATCAAAGTTATCCATAGTAGATAACTCCTCAACTTTGACTTTTACTGCGTCTTTACCAATAGCACAGTTAGGATTGTTAAAAGAAGATACACTAAACAGTGCAGATTTCCAAGATTTAGGAGATTCAAGCCCACTAGGAAGTTTGAAACCTAATCTATAATTCTCTTTATCTGTAGAAAGAATACCTCTTCTAAAAGGAGTTTTAGTTTCATAGAAACGAAGATTGTTAATAGTAAAATCAGTAAGACCACCAGTAGCAGTTAAATACTTTTTATCAACAGCTACATGAATAGATACTTTACGAGGATTGAGATTTAATTCATTGGCGCTATCAGCAGCCATAATATATGAAAATCCACCACGACGAGTTTTATCTATAATAAGATGAAAACCATTTCTTATAGCAAAGTCCATTACATGAAATGTCCAAAATTGGGCATCAATGAACATAGGAAAATCATATTTCTTTTTACCTGTAGCTGCTTTACTTGTAGTCTTTGCTGTACTTACATCAAGAAGTTCAATCATAGTATAATTAAGATAATTATACATACTACCAGTTATACGAACTTCTTGAATTTTACCATCTCTTAATAAACAAGGTGCTGAATAACCATGTCTTCTTCTATACTCCTCTCTTTTCCTTAATTGCATATGAGGAATACTATCTTCTTTAAAACGTGTATACGTTTTTTCTTTACGATAGATGTCTGCCATTTGTGTAAATAAATGAGTATTTACAAAACGGTCACCTTCGTGAATATTAAGAAGAAATCCTCCACTATCTCCAATAAGAAACAAATCATCAGGGTCGTCATACCCAGCATCCTTTGCGTGAGTATAATGACTCTTATCTTCTTTTATATATTGAAGAAAAGGATATGTTCTGATATATTCTTCTACAGAATTATTCATTACAACAATGATATAACTAACAATATCAACACACCAATACCAGCACCACCAACTACATTTCTTTGTTTCTTGTATTTCTTTGATTGTGCTTGATTATAATTAACCTCTTGCTTGAGTGCATTGACAACAACTGAATCATTTTTGACCATTTGTCTAAGATCAGCATTAATTTCTTTTTCATATTTAAGTTCTATCATTTTGGCATTAGCAACTCTTAAATCATCAACAGCTACTAAAACACTGTCAAGTACACCCCCCGTAGAAGGGATGATGCTATTCTCTGACCAACTCTTTGAACAACTTAACAGTACTATCGTTGTCAAGATTACGAACCTTAAATACTTCTTCATATTTAATACTATCTTTTTGATAAACTACTAATTTTATACTATCATTAGCTTTAAGAACTGAATCAATATCAATCCTTTCCTTTACTGGCGGTGTAACTGTATTACGTTCATCACATTTAGATGCAAATATTACTATAAAAAATATAAGCACTATACAAGTAATACAAACAATACTATCTCTAAAATAATGTTCTTCGTTCATTTTACATCTTTTTCATTAAGTAGTGTATAAGTAAATGTATTGCCATAAAGTTGTCTTTGTTTTTTACATAAATCCATAAATGACTTAAACTGATGAGGGTCAGCAAAAACTTGACAACCAGCAGACCATTTATCTACTTTATACATTTGTCTAAATTCATGAGATCTGTGAATATTAATACCAAATATACCTTTATCAATACGTTCAGCATTCATATCATAAATCTCATCTCTATTATTATCACGATAAACTTTAATAGGTTTACGTTGCACAAGTGCATCGTATTGCCCTTTATGTTTACCTATTTCCCAACAACCTCTATATTGTCCAGGAACAAGAATAGCTGTACCTTTAGGATTAAGTTCTTTCTTAATCATATAATACAAGCCAGGTTCTGTTGTAATTTGATAACTTTGTCTAGCCCACTTACCACTAGGAGTTTTATAAACTACAACAAG
>Ga0310691_10003884_pt1 | contig 17325 bp, 15 predicted proteins | sample 176DNAGHGlowgp2_FD_203887 | JGI IMG/M metagenome (GOLD analysis project Ga0310691, IMG submission 203887) | Sheep rumen microbial communities from Palmerston North, Manawatu-Wanganui, New Zealand - 1766 DNA GHGlow gp2 (v2) (version 2) | ecosystem: Host-associated > Mammals > Digestive system >...
GTGACCGCTTCCTTCATGCCGGCCTGATCGGGAACTTTTTCTGTGACCTCTATGATTTCAGAAGCGATGCGGAAGGCGGTATTCCGGTCTCCGACAGATCCCATTCCGAATACTGCCGCCCGGAAGGCAGGGGACTCGGAATAATTCCGGATCATGGTATCCGCGAAGTTCTTCCATTCCTGAATCTGAATCTCATCCGGATGTTCCATGTCAAAAATACGGAAGTATCTGCGGATCTCATCCATATGCCGTTTCCGGTTCAGAAAACTGACCGATTCCTGCGCCAGTACCTTCAGCATCATCCAGGCGTAGAAGTACTGATCTCCTTTTCCCGAAAACCGCCGCTCCAGGATTTCCTTCCGTCTTTCATCACCGGGAAAGCCTGGCGAATCTGCCATATGGCGGGCAAGGGCGCTGCGTCGGGTTTCCGGATCGAGGTCGTAATACTGAGCCGGCCAGTCCTGGAAAATCTCATCTTTCAATTCTTTTTTATACTGCATGGTTCCAATATATCAGAATCTTTCTTTCAGAAAAAACCGATTCCGGATGGAATCAGTCTTCAAGTGCCTTTACGAATTTTTTGGTGATCTCATAGGGACGGGTGATGGCGGATCCTACGACGACGGTCCAGGCGCCCATATCCATCGCGTGGCGCAGCTGTTCCGGGGTGGAGATGTTTCCTTCCGCTACGACCGGTTTTCCGCAGTGATGAATCAGATATTTGATCATGGAATAGGGCGGAACCGAAACGCCTTTTGTATATTCGGTATATCCTGCAAGCGTTGTTCCGATCAGATCGAATCCCATCTTTGCCGCGGCCATGCCGTCTTCAATACTGGCGCAGTCCGCCATAAAGAGCTGATCAGGATACGCGCTGCGCGCTTCCTGAAAAAAGTCCTTCAGTTCTTTTCCCTGCGGTCTTGTCCGGCAGGTGGCATCCATGGCGATGATATCGCAGTGAATATCCGCAAGAGCCTTTACTTCCTGCATTGTCGGAGTGATGTAGACATTGGGATAATCGTCATACACCTTCTTAATGATTCCGATAATCGGAAGATCCACATTCTTCCGTATTTCCTCAATATCTTCCACCGTGTTGGCGCGGATGCCCTTGGCCCCGCCAAGAGATGCCGCGTAGGCCATGCGGCCCATGATAAAACTGCTGTGCAGCGGCTCCTCCGGCAGTGCCTGGCAGGAGACGATCAGTTTTTCGTGGACTGCGTTCAGAATTTCTTCATTTGTGCGTTTCATGTTCTGTCCTTTCTTCAGCGGATCTGTCCGTTTCCGCGGATGATGTATTTATATGTGCAGAGCTCCTGAAGACCCATCGGTCCTCTGGCGTGAAGCTTCTGGGTTGAAATTCCCATTTCACAGCCAAGCCCGAATTCCCCGCCGTCGGTGAATCTGGTACTCGCATTGACATAGACGCAGGCGCTGTCAACCTGCCGGGCAAACAGTGATGCGGCGCTTTCATCTTCCGTAAGAATCGCGTCACTGTGATGGGTACCGTGCAGATTGATGTGGTCCACCGCTTCATTTACGGAGCCGACTGCCTTGACTGCCAGAATATAATCCAGGAATTCCGTGTCGAAATCCGTTTCGGAAGCAGGAACGCCAGGTATTACGCGAAGACATTCCTCATCCAGCCGCAGCTCAACCGGATGCCTGCCTCTGTCGAGTCTCTGCCGGAGTTTTGGCAGAAAGGTTTCCAGGATGTTCCGGTGGACTAGCAGAACCTCTTCCGCGTTGCATACGGAGGGACGGCTGGTCTTGGCATTTTCAATAATGGCAAGCGCTTTTTCCTGATCCGCACTTTCATCCACAAAGATATGACAGATTCCGGTGCCGGTTTCGATGCAGGGAACCGTGGCTTCTCTGACACAGGTCTGAATCAGACCGGCGCCGCCTCTTGGAATCAAGAGATCCACATAGCCCTTGGCATGCATGAGTTCCTCAGCCGAAGCGTGGCTTCTGTCTTCAATCAGCTGAATTCTGTCCTTGCAGAGGCCTGCCTTTTCAAGCCCTTTCTGAAGCGCGTCCGTAATTGCCCGGGCACTTTCCCAGGCATTTCTGCCGCTGCGGAGAATGACCGCGGATCCGGCCTTGACCGCAAGAGCCGCCGCGTCACTTGTGACATTCGGACGGCTTTCATAGATGATCGCGATCACGCCCATGGGAGCGCTGACCTTGTCAATCACAAGTCCGTTTTCACGGACGACGGTGCTGAGCGTTTTTCCGCATGGATCATCGAGATCGATCAATGCCCGCACACCGTCTGCCATGGCCTGAATCCGTGCTTCATTCAGAAACAGACGGTCCATCATGACTTCACTCAGCTTTCCTTGGGACTGCTCGCAGTCTTTCTGATTCGCCGCAAGAATTGCCGGGATGCTTTCAGAAAGACAGTCTGCCATTTCCGCAAGGGCCCGGTTGCGTACCGCATTGGAAGGCAGCGCTTTCTGTGCTTCCTTTTTTGCGAGGGTGAGAATTTCCTGTGTTGTCATGCGCCTTTACCGATAAACCGGGTACCGACCGGTTTTCCTTCCACAATATCGTACAGCAGTTCCGGTTTGGAACCATTGGAGATTACCATGTCAATTCCGTGGGAAACAGCTGTTTTGGCAGCCTGAATTTTAGTGATCATTCCGCCGGTCCCCTGTGAGGAACGGGATCCTCCCGCGAGTGCCTCAATCTCTTCATTGATCTCATCAACCCGGTGAATGATCTTCGCGTCCGGGTTCAGATGCGGGTCTTTGGTCAGAAGGCCGTCAATATCGCTCAGAAGAATCAGAAGATCCGCTTTGGCGTATACGGCAGTCAGTGCCCCGAGGGTATCATTGTCTCCAAGAGAGATCTCGGATGTCGCAATCGTGTCATTTTCGTTCAGAATCGGAATCACACCGTATTCAAGCAGCCGAAACAGGGTGTTTTCGATATTCACTCTGCGCTCGGGAAGATCGAGGTCTTCACTGGTCAGAAGAATCTGTCCGACCGTATGGCTGTATTCGCTGAACAGCCGGTCATATGCGTACATGAGTTCACACTGGCCAACTGCCGCGGCAGCCTGCTTGGAAGGCATATCGGTCGGCTTGGCAGAAAGGGACAGCTTGCCGACTCCCATTCCGATCGCCCCGGAGGATACCAGAATGATTTCATGTCCGGCATTCTTGAGATCGCTTAAAACCTTGACAAGATTTTCTATATGGCGGATATTCAGCCGTCCGCCCGGATGCGCCAGCGTGCTGGTGCCAACCTTCACTACAATTCGAGCCATGGATTACCTCCAGAACTACTGTACCACAGAACCTGCCAAAACCCAGTCCGTAAAAGAAAAAGCGATGCCCGGCATCGCTTGCGGGAGAAGGAATCAGGCAGTTTTTCTGATTCCGAATCCGATTGCGCTTCCTTTATCGAGCGTATTGGTTTCAAAATACTTCTCAATATCCGGATAGCTTCTGATTACGACATAATCGATGGATTTCCAGTCCCGCTCCAGCCCGTGGGCATAAAGGAAATCTTCAATTCCGGTTGCGGCTTTGTCAGTCGGGACAAGATTGATAAGGGCACTGTTGTCATCCAGCCAGTTCCAGCCCATGATAATGCCATTCTCCTCCGGCAGGGGTTCTTCATAAAGAACAGAAAGCCAGTCGTCCGCTACGCCGCGGCCGTTATAGTAATTGGTGCTTCCAATGTGAAACTTTCCGTTATCTGCCCGGTAAAAGAGAACAATATTCTGGAAAATCTCCGGGTTTTCATCGAAACGAATGACATCTGACATCACTGAATCCTCTCTTTCACTAATTGAATTTTAACGATTCTTTGAAAACATGTCTACCGACAAAACGGCCGGTTTCAGGAAGAAACGGAAAGAAGGAAGGGGATAACAGGTGTTTTGACAATTGGATTGGGTACCGGGGAATGGTACAATAAAAGGGTATGAATTCCCTTCGAACAAAAATGATCGCGCTGGTGGTTCTGTCGACTGTCTGCGGCTGTATGTTGATCGGGATGATGAGCATTATGGTGTCACAGAAGGCGGCAGATCAGAGTGCGGTGGCAATCATGAATCTGAACTGTCAGAATGTTTCGGATCATATGGACGGCAATCTGCGGAGCGCGGAGCAGGCAGTTGAAATGATGTCGGTTTATGCGATGGATCAGCTGCTTTCCTATGACCGGATTGCGGGGAATGAGCACTACCGCAGGCAGTACACCGAAGGAATTGCGGATGTCTTTTCAGACGTTGCCGGGATGGTTCCCGGAGTGTTTTCCTACTATGTGCGGTATGATCCCGGTTTCGCAAAGAAAGAAAACGGATTTCTTTACAGCCGCAGGAACATGGATGAAAAGTTTGAAAAGAGAGAATTCAATGATCTTTCTGACGATGCCGGGGCGCACTCCAGCGATGCCCAGTCCTACTACATGCCGATTGAAGCCGGAAAGGCGGTATGGCTGAATCCCTATTACAGCGAAAACCTGGATCTCTATATGATTTCCTATATCAAACCGATGTATAAGGAAACCAAGCTGATCGGAATCGTAGGCGTGGACGTTGATTTTTCATCCATGATGAAAACCGTCGCGGACATGACGACGCTGAAAACCGGGTACGCGGCGCTGACATCGGAAACAGGAGAGGTTTACTACCATCCCATTCTTCCATCCGGTTCCAATATCGGGGATTTCATGACTCTCAAGAACAATGATCTGAAGGATGTTCTGAAGGAGAAGGAAAGCGGTGATATCCTGCTCTCCTACTCATTCCGGGGTGTGACGAAGAAAATGGCTTTCTCAACTCTGCGCAATGGAATGAAGCTCTGGCTTACTGCCAACGCGTCGGAAATCAATGAGACACAGGATGTTCTGATCCGCAATATCATCGCGATTGTGCTTACGACGACGCTGATTTTTGCCGGCATTTCCCTGTTTCTGAGCAGGCAGGCGCTTCAGCCGCTGCAGGAGCTTACGGAGGCGGCCAAGGAAATTGAGGCGGGGAATTTTGATGCTCCGCTGCCTCCGGTCCGTTCCAAGGATGAAATCGGGGTTCTTACCGACGCCTTCAATCACACGATCCAGGTCCTTCGCCAGCATATGTCCTTTGTTTCCTCGCTTGCCTACAAGGATGCCCTGACGGGAGTGAAAAACCGCGCTGCCTATGAAGAGATGATCCGGGATCTGGAAAAGAATCATGTACAGGAATATGGAATTGTGGTGTTTGATCTCAATAACCTGAAGCTTGTGAATGATGAATTCGGTCATGAATGCGGGGACGCGATCCTTCAGACCGCTTCCCGCCGCATCTGCAATGTATTCAAGCACAGCCCGGTATTCCGGCTTGGCGGAGATGAATTCGCGGTCATTCTCCGCGGCGTGGATTACGAGAACCGGGACGCGCTGATGAAGAAGTTTGAGGAGGTCGAATCCAGTGAGAATGCCGGTCTTACTCCGAACTGGCGGAAGACCTGGGTAGCGTATGGATATGCCGTCTTTGAAAATGAGGTGGATCACTCTGCCGCGGATGTGTTCAACCGGGCGGATTCCCGGATGTACGTGCAGAAGGAAGTGTTCAAGAAAACATTTGATCCGAAGACCATAACAGCCTGAGGCAGATCTCTCAGGCTTTTTTGAGGGCGGGCAGGAATGATCCTTTGTTTCTTTCTCATCCCGCGATATGATTACAGTACCTGACCTGTCTGAAATGGAATCAGAAAGAGGAGATACAATGAGACTGTCTGATCTTGTGGAATACGCATGGAATCAGTACCGCATTCCGCTGGATGACGGGATGGAAAGAATCCGCGGGTACTCGCTTCTGATTCACCCTGAAACCGGAAGATGGCTGGCCGTGCTGATGCGCACACAGGATTCCCGTACCGGAGAAATCCAGGAGCTTGCGGATATCCGGTGCGGAATGGGAAACGGGACGCGTTCGCCGTATCTGTCTTTGCCATATCGGATGCAGGGAAGAGAATGGGTCGGGGTCCGTTTTCATCAGGATCTGGAACAGTCGGTCGTCTTTGGCCTTTTTGATCAGGCGGCAGGGTATGGAGACCCACGGGGATATACGGTCGTGCTCCATAAGGAAAGACCACAGGAAGGACAATGGTACAGGGATTCTCCTTTACCTCGGCGTTCATCTGAGGATCTTTCCGGTCCACGGCGCATTCAGGAAATGAAACGGCGCTTCAGCACCATCAGCTGGGACAGAACGCGCAGAATACAGGCGTTTCTGAAACAGGCGGACTTCATGAAGGATTATGAGGATGATCACCTGTGTTCCGCGATGCCTGCGGCATTTCCTCCCTTATATCAGGATCTTTCCGTGAATGAGCTGCGCGGGTATTTTACCTGGCGCAGCGGCATCTTTCATAAGGAATATATTCCCGGTCATCCGACCTTCGTTTTTCTGTATGCGTCCGAACTGCTCAACGGCATCCACACAGATTCCGTCAAAGAAACCTTTCAGAAACTGCAGGAGCTGTATGCGTACTTCCTGAAGGATGAAAGCGGACCGGGGATGCGGCAGAAGGTGCTTCGAAGATGGTGTTTCGAATACGCAATCGTGAATAACGTTCCGCCCATGGATGCGGTTTTGTTTCAGGATCCGGAAACAGCTGAAACCGATCATAACCTTGCCGTTTTGAAAAATCCGCAGGAGTATTCGGATCAGGAAGTTTTCGATGCGTTAACAGGACTGGTCAAAGGAAGATTTGCTTCATCCCCCGTTTTGAACTGCAGCCAGGGCATGCGTCTGTTCGCGGAAGGATGGCGTAAGGCGGTTTCTGATACCGGTAAGGGAAAAGAGAATCTGTTTGAACGCATTTTCGGAAGATGCATTTCCTATGCGTGGCGGCCGCTTGGAAGTGCGGCCTGCCTGCACAGGGGACAAGCAGAAAACAGAACGTATGAGCTGAACCTCTGTCGGAAATTCATCTGCGAAAACGGCAGTTGGATCATGCAGTGTTATGAATCAAGAAAATTCAATCTGAGCCTTCTGAAAAGTCTGCTTGCGGCCTTTGACAGGAAGTTTCGGATCTATCTGAATACCGGCCGCAGAATGAAGCGCAGGGAGGAAGACGCCTGGGCGGAGGTGTTTGCGGATGAAGCGATCGCGCAGGATCAGAAGGAACTGAAAAAGGCGTCCGTGGAAAACATCCGGATTGACCGCGGGGGTCTTGATCAGATCCGCTCCGATGCCCTGAAGACACTGGACAGTCTGCTTTCCGAAGAAGAGAAAAAAGAGATGGATTCTCTTCTGGAAGAAGAAAAGCCAGTCGAGCAGGAGTCAGCCCCTGACGAAGCGGAAAACGGATTGCTGGATGAGATACAGATGGAAATACTGAGAGCTTTGCTGGATGGGCAGCCCGCAGAGCCAATACTGAAACGCGTACATCTTCTTCCCTCACTTGCGGCGGATGCGATCAATGAAGCTCTGATGGATGAAATCGGGGATACTGCGGTACAGTGTGAGAATGACACACTGTCGCTTGTGGAGGATTACCGGGAAGAGATTGCCGCACTGACAGGAGGAAACAGGAATGACTGACATTTCGAAAAAAGTGCCGAGACGGATTTCCCAGACGGTTCTGAACTCTCTGAAGGGCGGCGTGGTGCCGCGGATCGGTCTTCCTTATATTACGGTTGGAAGAAAGAATGAGATTGAAGCGCTGCTTCATGATGTGGAGATTATTCAGGAAGGCGGCGCTTCCTTCCGGTTTATTGTCGGGAAATACGGCTCCGGGAAGAGCTTTCTTTTACAGACGATCCGGAACTATGTCATGGACCGGGGATTCATTGTACTTGACGCTGACCTTTCTCCGGAAAGAAGACTTCAGGGAACCCGCGGACAGGGACTTGCGACCTATCGGGAACTTATTTCCAATCTTTCTACCCGCACAAGACCGGAAGGCGGGGCGCTGACCCTGGTGCTGGACCGCTGGATTTCCGGAGTTCAGATGGAAGCGGCAAAGGAAACCGGCCTTCTTCCGGAGGATCCGGCTTTGATCAAAGCGGTGGATGAGAAAATTCTTTCGGTAACCTCTTCCGTCAGTGAATTGGTTCATGGGTTTGAGTTTGCCCGTCTCCTGTCCGCCTATTATCATGCCTGCATGGATGGGGATGATGAGAAAAAAGCAAAGGTTGTGCGCTGGTTCCGGGGAGAATACCATCTGAAAAGCGAAGCGAAGGAAGCGCTTGGAGTGAATGTGATCATTACGGATGATGACTGGTATGACTATCTGAAACTGTTCGCGGTATTCTTCCGCCTGGCCGGGTATTCCGGAATGCTGATAATGATTGATGAACTGGTGAATATCTATAAGATACCCAATACGATTACCCGCCAGTACAATTATGAAAAGATTCTGACGATGTACAATGATACCCTGCAGGGCAAAGCCAGCTATCTTGGGATCCTCATGGGCGCAACCCCGCAGGCGCTCGAGGACAGGCGGCGCGGTATCTACAGTTATGAAGCGCTTCGATCCCGGCTTGCGGAGGGAAGGTTTTCGAAGCCTGGGACAAGAGATCTGCTTGCGCCTGTAATACGTCTTGAGCCGCTTAAGGCAGAGGAAATGCTGGTGCTGTGTGAAAAGCTGTCTGCCATGCATGCAGGATTGTACAATTATCCGCTGCGGCTTACGGAAGATGATCTTGCCGGTTTTATCCGGGTGGAATACAGCCGGATCGGGGCTGATCAGAATATTACGCCGCGGGAGGTCATCCGTGATTTTATTGAGCTTCTGGATCTTCTGTATCAGAATCCCGGTCTTTCCATGTCGGAACTTCTGGAGTCGGATTCCTTCAGCTTCACGCCTTCGGAAGCGGTTTCTGATCAGGCGGATCCTGGGTACGCGGAGTTTACGATATGAATGTTTTTGAACGCTACGCGCCGTTTATACAGGACTATATTTACCGCAGCGGGTGGAACAGCCTGAGAGCTGTGCAGAACGCGGCGGGGGACGCGGTTTTCAATACGGATGAAAATGTGCTTCTGACCGCTTCCACCGCTTCCGGAAAGACGGAGGCGGCGTTCTTTCCGATTCTGACGCTGCTGGAGGAAAACCCTTCCGTCAGCGTCGGCGTTCTTTATATTGCGCCTTTGAAGGCTTTGATCAATGATCAGTTCGAACGGCTGAATATCCTGTGTCAGGAACAGGGAATTCCCGTCACCCGATGGCACGGGGATGCGTCCCAGTCAAAAAAGCGGAAGCTTCTGAAACATCCTTCCGGCATTCTGCAGATTACTCCGGAATCCCTGGAGTCTCTTCTCATCAACCGACATTCCGAGATTCCTTCGCTGTTTCATGATCTTCGCTTTATTGTCATTGATGAGATTCATTCCCTTCTCAGAGGGGACCGCGGGCTTCAGACGTTCTGTCTGATTGAACGGCTGTGCCGTCTTGCGGGATCTGACCCAAGACGGATCGGCTTATCCGCAACCATTGGAAATCCCCAGGAGGCCGGCCGCTTTCTTTCCGCAGGAAGCAGACGGAAAACCATCATTCCTGTGTTTGAGCCGGGGAAGGAAGTCTGGCGCCTGAGTATGGAGCACTTCTACAATTCCGATCCGCAGGCGGGATCACAGCAGGAAGAAGAAGCGGATGCGATGATGAGGGAAGCACCGGATGATACTGCCCCGGAAGGCGCGGATCCCGGCATCGGGTATATTTTTGAACATACACTGGGGAGGAAGTGCCTGATTTTCACAAACTCCCGGGAAGAATGTGAAGAAGTGTGTCAGGTACTGCGGCAGTATTGCGAATACCGGCATGAGCCGGATCGTTTTCTGATTCATCATGGGAATCTGTCCTCCTCTTACCGGGAGAGCGCGGAGGATGAGATGCGGGATGAGAGTTCCTGCATGAGCGTCTGTGCCACCGCGACACTGGAGCTTGGGATTGATATCGGCCGGCTGGAACGGGCGTTTCATATTGACGCGCCTTATACGGTTTCCGGCTTTCTGCAGCGGCTTGGCCGCACCGGACGGCGGGGGGATCCTTCGGAAATGTGGTTTGTCATGCGGGAAGAGCACGCAGAGTCACGGGCGCTTCTTCCGGAAAGCATTCCCTGGTATCTCATTCAGGGGATTTCGCTTGTGCAGCTGTATGTGGAAGAACGGTTTGTGGAGCCTCCGCGGATGGATCGGATGCCTTACAGCCTGCTGTATCATCAGACCATGAGCACGCTTGCCTCCTGCGGAGAGATGACACCGGCAGAGCTTGCCTCAAGAGTGCTGAGTCTTTCCTGCTTTCACAGGATCACTCAGGAGGATTACCGGATCCTTCTGCGTCATCTGATCAAGGAGGACCACATCATTCAGACGGAAAACAAAGGCCTGATCCTTGGCCTGAGCGGCGAGCGGGTTGTGAATCAGTATAAGTTCTATGCCGTATTTCAGGAGAATGTGGAATATACCGTACACGCGGGATCCGAACAGCTCGGAACGATTGTAAAACCACCTCCCGTCGGGGAGAAGATCGCGATTGCCGGAAGAGTTTGGATAGTGGATGAGGTGGATCATCGCAGCCACCATGTCTACTGCACGCTCGTAAAGGGAAATATTCCCGCCTATTTCGGGGATGTGGCGGGAGACATTCATACCCGGATTCTGGAACGGATGGCGCAGGTGCTGTGCGAAACAAAGATGTATCCCTATCTTCGATCACACGCGAAAAGCCGGCTGATGGAGGCCAGGGACACCGCCGCAAAGTCGGGAATGCTGAAGAGGCCGCTGGTTCATCTTGGCGGCAGTATGTGGGCTCTGTTTCCATGGCTTGGCAGTTATGCGTTTCTTGCGATGGAGCGGTTTCTGAAAATCATCTGCCGGGAAAAGCTCGGGCTGAATGGGCTGGATTCCGCCCGCCCGTATTACATGCAGTTCACCATGCGGGCAGGGGAACGGGAGTTCTATGAAATCCTTCTTTCGGAAGCAGAGAAGGAGATCGACCCGATGACGCTGCTTTATCCGGATGAAGTGCCGGTATTTGAGAAATATGACTGTTATGTGCCGGCGGAACTGGTGCGCAGGGGATTTGCCTGGGGAGTGCTTGATATCGAAGGCATGCGGAAGCGGGTTCTGGGCTGGCGGAAATATCTTGGATCATGAAACATTTGGATCGAAAAGGCGGATTATGAAACAAACAAGAACTCATCAGGTAATGGAGCTGTTTCTGACTTTTTTCAGAATCGGTCTGTTTACCTTCGGAGGCGGCTACGCCATGATTCCGGTAATCAGGGAAGAGATTGTTACGCGGCGGCACTGGCTGACGGACAGCGATATTCTGGATATTGTGGCCATCGCGGAAAGCACCCCGGGGCCGATCGCTGTCAACGCCGCGACATTTGTCGGAAAGAAGACTGCCGGTACAGCCGGAGCGGCTGCCGCGACTTTCGGAACGGTACTGCCAAGCTTTCTGATTATTTTTGCGCTTTCCTCTGTGCTCCGTCAGTTTGAGGAGATACAGGCGGTAAAATATGCCTTCATCGGAATCCGGGCGGCGGTACTGGTCCTGATCTTTCAGGGTCTTGTCTCCCTGTATCGGGCGTGTCCGAAGGGACCGATGGAAATGATCCTGATGGGGCTTTCGTTTCTTTTGACGGTGCTGTTCAATGTCAATGCGGTGTATGTGATTGCGGCCTGCGGTCTGATCGGATATCTAGTAAACGGAAGGAGGAAGAAGGATGATGATCAGGATTCTTGAGCTGTTTCTGACTTTCTTTCGGATCGGCCTGTTTACCTTTGGCGGGGGATACGCGATGCTGCCGATGATTCAGCAGGAAGTGGTGCGTCATAACTGGATGAGTATTGAGGATCTTGTGAATTTCATCGCGGTGTCCGAAAGCACCCCGGGCCCGTTTGCGATCAATGTCAGTACCTATATCGGCGCAGAGACGGCCGGATTTGCCGGAGCGTCAGCCGCGACAGCCGGTGTCGTTCTGCCATCGTTTCTTGTCATATCCATTGTGGCGGCAGGCTATGAAAGATTCCGGACTTCTCAGACGGTGTCCGGCGTCATGTCAGGACTGCGGCCGGCGGTGATCGGACTGATCGGCGCCGCGCTGTATTCCGTCGGATCTGCGGTTCTTTTCCCTGATGGCGCGTCCGTGCGTCCCGGACTGTTTGGTTTTTCGCTTGCCATATGCGGAATAGTTCTTTTTCTCAGAATGAAAAAACAGGCGCATCCGATTCTTCTGATTCTTCTGTCGGCTGTACTTGGTATTGTGGCCGGCTATGCAGGGCTTTTTGGCTGAAAACCTGGAAACGGCATGAAAAAACCGCAGAACCTGTCTGCGGCTTTCTGTGTATCTTTGCCCCGTACTCCGCCCTCGCCTCCGGCCGACGATATGGTAGTAACAGTAACGAATGCATTCTGCCTGTATGCACAGTTCGGGCAGAACCGTATATTCAGCACCTGCCCAGCGGTGCGCACAGAGTTCCGTATCATTCTCATACGGAAGAGATCACGTCCACCCCGGAGGCTACCTTCTGATGCCTTTTTATTTCAGTTCCGTAGTCCAGTTTGTTTCCTGGATCGTGTTGTCGGTCAGACGAAGCTGTTTGGACATCTGGTCGATTTCCTTCTGAAGCTTCTGAACATTGACTGCCGGCAATACCTTGATTTCCGTACCTCTTGCCCGGTAGACGGAAGAGCTGGCTTCACTGACGATGTCCCGGTAGACGCTGAGCTTCAGCGTCAGGGTATCCCGTTCGGCAATCAGTTCGGTCAGTGTTTTTTCTTTTTCCCCGGTCAGAGAGTTTTCTCTGACAGAGGTCGTGCTGTTGGTAAGATTGATCCGGGTAATCAGCCCGCAGAGATCCCTGATGCAGGAGTTCAGCTGATGAATCAGCTCATCGGGATTCTCCGGTGTTTTTTCTCCTTCCTGAACCAGGGCATTGTTTCTGATCCTCTCCCTGAGCTGAGAAATCCGTGTGTTCAGATCTGCCCGTTCCTGAAGAGCTTCCGCAAGTTTCATATGATAGTTGTTCCTTTCTGCTGTGTCTTCTTCAGTATACGATACAAAAGAAAAAAGAGCCGTGGAGATCGGCACTTTTTTCAGGATACTCATACACCTGAATGGCGTATTATTTGCTGAACAATTGTGAAGGATGGCAGCCAAAGACCAGGAGAACATTAATAGAAGGAGTTTGTCTCTGACTGAGTTCAGCGGTTAGTTATGCCTAACTGAGATTATATTATTTCATTGCATCAGAACTGTCAAGACAAAAAACAAAAAAATTTCCGGGCCGTTTTTCAGAAACTTCTGATCGGACAGACCCGGGCGTTTCCTGTGTGAATCTCATGAACGGCTTTGCGGCAGGGGAGAGAGTGTTTTGTTTGACATATACCCCCAGGGGGTATACGATAAGCCCGGGAGAAATGAAGAATGGAAAAAGAAACATGTTCCTGTGAAACGCGGCATAAGCACAGGACGTCAGAAGAAAAGAAGGATCTTCTGACGAGACTCCGCCGGGCGGAGGGACAGATCCGCGGGATTGAAAAAATGGTGGAGGAGGACATGTACTGCCCTGATATCCTGATTCAGGTATCAGCGGTCACTTCCGCTTTGAACAGCTTCAACCGTCAGCTGCTTGCGGCTCATATCCGAAGCTGTGTTGCGGAGGACATCCGTCAGGGCAGAGAAGAATCCGTTGAGGAACTGGTTCGTGTCCTTCAGAAGCTGATGAAATGAAAGAAGGAATGGTATGGAACAATATACGGTAACAGGCATGAGCTGCGCGGCGTGTCAGGCCAGAGTGGAAAAAGCGGTCAGCGCGCTGCCGGACGTGACATCCTGTTCGGTCAGTCTGCTTACCAACTCCATGGGAGTAGAGGGCACCGCATCACCGTCTGAAATCATTCGGGCAGTTGAAAAAGCCGGATACGGTGCCTCCCTGAAGGGAGCTGGTGATAAAAAGAAAGGGTTTTCCTACGCGGAGGAAGAGGAGGCGCTCAGAGATCACGAAACGCCGGAGCTGAAGAAACGTCTTTCCGCGTCGCTGTTTTTTCTGATTGTCCTGATGTATCTCACAATGGGACATAACATGCTTGGATGGCCGCTTCCGTCTTTTCTTGTTCATAACCATCTGGGACTGACACTGACCCAGATGATTCTCGCGGCTGTGGTTATGATCATCAATCACAGATTCTTCACCAGTGGATTTTCTTCGCTTCTGCATGGAAGTCCGAACATGGATACGCTGGTTGCGCTTGGCTCTTCCGTATCCTTTGGCTGGAGCGTCTTCGTATTCTATGAAATGACCTGCCTGATTACGAATGGAACCGCGAATGAAGCTCTGATGCCGCTGTATCACAATGAACTGTATTTTGAATCCGCCGCGATGATCCCTGCTTTGATCACAGTCGGGAAGATGCTGGAGGCCATGTCCAAGGGGCGTACCACTGATGCCTTGAAGGGATTGATGAAACTGGCTCCGGAAACAGCTACGGTCATCCGCGAGGACGCGGAGTCAGTGATTCCGGCATCTGAAGTTGTGATCGGTGATATCTTCGCGGTCAAACCCGGTGAAAGCATTCCGGTGGACGGCGTGATTCTCGAAGGGGAAACCGCGGTCAATGAGTCGGCACTGACCGGGGAGAGTATTCCTGTGGATAAATACCCGGGAGACACGGTATCTGCCGCAACAATCAATACCAGCGGTTATATCCGTGCCCGGGCTACCCGGGTAGGGGAAGACACCACGCTTTCAAAGATTATTCAGATGGTAAGTGACGCGGCTGCGACAAAGGCCCCGATCGCAAGAATCGCAGACCGGGTCAGCGGTGTATTTGTGCCGGCGGTCATCGGTATTTCCATAATCACGGTGATTGGCTGGCTGATACATGGAGAGACGCTTTCATTTGCCCTGGCGAGGGGAATCTCCGTGCTGGTGATCTCCTGTCCATGCGCGCTTGGACTGGCAACGCCGGTTGCCATTATGGTTGGCAACGGAATCGGCGCGAAGAACGGGATTCTGTTCAAGACCGGAGAGTCTTTGGAAACGGCCGGAAAGGTACAGATCATCGCTCTCGATAAAACCGGAACCATAACCGAAGGTACACCGAAGGTGACCGATGTGTTATCCGATGCGAAGGAGGAACTTCTTTCCTTTGCCTGCGGGCTGGAATCCGGCAGTGAACATCCGCTTGCGGCTGCGGTTGTGCAATACGCGGAAGAAACCGGAGTCGAAAAGAAACAGGTCTCTTCCATTCAGGCGCTGCCTGGAAACGGTCTGACCGGCATCGTGGATGGAAGACGTATTTATGGCGGAAACGAGGCATTTATATCAGGGAAGATTCATATCCCGGCACAGAAGATCAATGCGTCCCGGACCCTTGCCATGGAAGGGAAGACACCGCTCTTTTTCGCGGATGACGAAAAGCTTCTTGGTATCATCGCGGTTGCGGATGTCATCCGTCCTGACACGCAGAAAGCGGTAAAGCAGCTGCGCCGGATGGGAATTGAAGTGGTCATGCTTACCGGTGACAACCGCCGGACCGCCGAGGCGATCGGAAAGCAGGCAGAAGTAGACACCATCATCGCAGACGTACTGCCGGATGGGAAAGAGTCTGTCATCCGGGATCTGAAAAAACGCGGCATCACCGCCATGGTCGGAGACGGCATCAATGATGCCCCGGCGCTGGTGCAGGCGGATATCGGCATTGCGATCGGAGCGGGGACGGACGTCGCCATTGACAGCGCGGATATTGTCCTGATGAACAGCAGGCTTTCCGATGTGGCTGCCGCTGTCCGGCTTTCAAGGGCGGTGCTGCGGAATATTCATGAGAATCTGTTCTGGGCGTTTTTCTACAATCTGATCTGTATTCCCCTTGCGGCCGGTCTGTTTCCGTGGAAGATGAATCCGATGATCGGAGCCGCCGCCATGAGTCTTTCCAGCTTTACGGTATGCATGAATGCGCTGCGGCTGAATCTTCTCGATATCTTTGACGGTTCTCATGACCGATCCCTTCGCAATAAGGCGCTGCCATCTGACAGTGAAAAAGAAACGGAGAAGAAAGTGCAGTCTTCGGAAAGCGACTTTGTGGAACTGCCGGTGGAGGGAATGATGTGCGCTCATTGCGAAGCCACTGTAAAAAAAGCCTGTGAAGCGGTGGAAGGAGTGCGCAGAGCCAAAGCGGATCATACAAACGGGCGCGTAAGTATTGAGATGGATGCAGGTGTGGATCTGAACGCAGTCAGAGATGCAATAAGAAAGGCAGGATATCAGCCTTTGGATCAGAAAGAAAAAAAGGAGGAAAGCAAAATGAAAAAGATTCTGAATGTGGAAGGAATGATGTGCAGTCATTGTGAGGCAACGGTAAAGAAAGCGCTGGAAGCGGTGGATGGTGTTGAATCTGCCTCAGCGGATCATGAAAAGAATACGGCGGTCGCGGTTCTTTCGAAACCGGTGGATGATGAGATCCTGAAATCCGCAGTGGAAGCGAAGGATTACAAAGTGACAGGAGTTCATGCGGAATGAAAAAGATTACGATCGGAATTGACGGGATGATGTGCGCAATGTGTGAATCACATATCAATGAAACGATCCGCAGTCATTTCAATGTGAAGAAAGTGAATTCAAGCCGGACCAAGAAGAACTCCGTGATTCTTTCGGAAGAAGCGATCAGTGAGGAATCACTTCGGAAGGTCATTGATCCGACCGGATATACGATGACGGGCTATCAGATCGAGGATGTAAAGAAAAAGGGACTGTTCGGATTCTGAATCCGACAGCATGGAAATGAAAAAACCAAACGGCAGATCTTCTGAATGAAAAGGAAGGATCTGCCGTTTTTTCCGGAAAAAAGGAAGACTCCGTATTCCGGACAGATGAAACTTCAGTGGATCCGGATATTGAAGACACCGTTGAACAGCTGTACGGGAACCGCGCAGGGCATATGAAATACATGCGTTTTCTTTCTGCGGAAATCATAGTCAAAGACGACCTTGCGCAGTTGGTCGACAATGATATACTCCCCGACTCCGTTTTCACGGTATTTGAACAGCTTGGAGCCATATACTTCCTCTTCGTTGCCGTGACCTATGACATCAATCACAAGATCCGGCGCACCGTAATATCCATCCTGCTGAATGCTTTTCTGATCCGACACAACACAGATGGAGGGAATCAGACACTTGGCGTCATCCTCATTCAGGAAGACATGGAAGGGACTTTCAAATATTTCATAGTTCTTCCGGGTACGGCTGATATAGTTATTGATATCATGATAGATATCCCGGCACAGCCTGACCTGGGAAACGGACGGGGTCTTCAGGTAATGAAGCTGATAATCATACAGCTCCGCATGGGTTCCTTCGGGAAGG
>Ga0310691_10003885_pt1 | contig 17312 bp, 1 predicted proteins | sample 176DNAGHGlowgp2_FD_203887 | JGI IMG/M metagenome (GOLD analysis project Ga0310691, IMG submission 203887) | Sheep rumen microbial communities from Palmerston North, Manawatu-Wanganui, New Zealand - 1766 DNA GHGlow gp2 (v2) (version 2) | ecosystem: Host-associated > Mammals > Digestive system >...
ACAACCCCACACCCCCCAACCCCCAATCCCCAATCCCCAATCCCCAATAAATATTAAAAATAAATAAAAAATAATTCATTAAATTATTTATTCAATAAATTACTTAAAATAATTTATGAATTTTTTTTAATTAATTAATTTAAGTTTGATTTAATAAAATTGATAAATGAATACCCAAATAATATATATTTAATTATTTATCTAATTTAATCATTTGGTAATTGATCTATTAAATTTCTCCTAAATTACCAATATCATTGATATCATCTTCTCCCTCAACTTCTTCTTCCTCAATTTCCTCATGATTTTGATTATTATCTGTATTTTGCCCTTCATTCATATTATTAGTATTAATAATATTAGCATCTTCATTTTGTTCTTCTATTCTATTTTGGTTAGCTTCGTTGTTTTCATCTGTTCTTATTTCATTGCTTATTTGATTACTAATTTGAGAACTAATTTGATTATTTATATTAAACTTATCCAAATCTAATACTTCGTCATTAATAAATTCATAAAATTCTAATGCATGTCCGATTCTCAACCCACCATTGCAATTATCGCACTCTGGACATGGGTCCTCCAAACCTTCTTCCTTTTTCTTTGTACAACAAATAGAACATTGTTTTTCAGGCCCACATCTTGTTATAAATTTAATTTCAGTCCTTATACTATTTTCAAATATATTATATAATAAATCTTCATTTTCTTCACTTCTTAATAATTCAGGTCTCCATAAATCAGCTCTTTTTATAAATTCAAATAATTTTTTCATTTCGTCAATATCAGTATCCCCTCTTTTTCCACTCAAATATCTGGAAATAAGTCTCCTTGTGGCGTTTGCTATGTCTTGCTTTTTTAGTACACTATCTTCAGTGATATATTTATCTAATACTTTTTTTATAACTACTTTCATTTCGTCAGTTAAGTGCATTTTATATTGCTCATTTAAGTTATTTTTAAACTCAGGCCAGCATAAAAATTCGATTAATTGGTAAATATTTATTAAAGTATTTATACTAAACATTTGAATATTTTGATCATTAATGTCGTTATTATTATTTTCATTAGTATTTATTTCATTCATTACTTCTGTATTTTCAATGAAAAATGATTTTAATAAATCATCTATTTCTATATATTTGGGTAAATCTTGTATTACTGAAACTATAGTTTTATTTTTATTGAAATTTTCTTTTTGGATAAAATCAATCAAAATTTGGCATGAGGACATTATATCAATATTGAAACTCTGTTTTTTATTCTTTTTTTCCTTTATAAAGGAATATAATAATTTTTCTTCTTCGAAAGTTAATTTTCTAGAAGGGTATTTATCATTATAATTCGTTATAATAGAAGATCTATTACTTCTAAATGTTTCATATAAATATGATATGAATTTAATAGGTTCATTTGCATCATCACTAACGAATAGTTTCACCCCTGGTAATATTTTTCTGGCTAATTCGTTTTCAATGGAATCAAAATCAAATTTTATCGATTTTTTGAATTCTTTAAAATCGATTTTTCCATTCTTAAAGATATCCCTCATTGAATATTGGAAAATCATATCTTTAGCGAATTTTTTAATACTAGAATTAATTTTAACACAATCTTCTTCGTTTGCATCTTGAACCTGAATTTCTTGATTTAATTGGGAAAGATATGACATCAATATAGAATCTGGCCCTATTGATTTAATAACGGTTTTTACAAATTCATTTTGCATTTGTATAAAGTATTTATAAGCCGAAGCTAAATACATTCCACCACAAATTTCTCCATCATCAGGTAAAAAGTGGATTAAGGTATGCTCCATTGTAACAGTTAATTCAGGCATTGTTGGCCTACATAAATAATTAGTAGCTTTTGATTTTATTTTATTCCAAGAATCAATATATGGAATCAATAAATCTTTTTTAATTTCTTCAATGTTTTCGTTCTCGTCGAAACATTCTAATATTTTTTTTGTTTTTGCCTTATCTCTCTCGATTTTGTTATTATATTTTTGGTATAATAAATTCACTACTTTATTAATATTAACTACATTTTCAATTCTTCCGTAATCCTCATTGCATATTATTACTTGATTTAATAAACAATAATTTTGAGTATAATCTTTCTTTTTTTCTAATGATTTTTCCATTTCTATTAAATCTGGATATTTTGATATTAAAAATAAGCCTAAATAAGGATAGTCATTTTCATCATATAAATCACCAAAAGGTGAATAATTTTCAGAAATAATTTCATTCAAAGATTGAGGACTGCTTCCTTTTATTTTTTCATTATAATTATTATATTTTAATTCTTCATTATCATATTGTTCTCTATTATTAATTAATTCTTCAATATAATTATTTATACTAGTTTCAAATTCTTGTCTTTTTTGAATAGTTGATAAATCTTGAATATTACTCATTAATTCGATTATTTTATCAAAAATTATATTTATAAAATGTTTTACATCATTTATTCCTCTTTCAGCTAAAATTGTTTGTATTATTTCCCAATTTTTTTCAATCATTCTTATACAAGTGAACTCTCCATGGGTAAATGTACTTAAATCTTCATCTGATAAATATCCCATTAAATTATTGAAAAATAAATGAGAATATAATAAATAATTCATTAATCTAAAAGATAATTCATCCAAGGAACGAACTTTATTATGTCTATTTACGAAATATGCTGGATCTTCTTTTATTATTCCTTTAGGTTGTTGATTTAAATGAACATCTACATATCTTTGTTTAAACTGATCTAAAAATAAGCATGGTATATTCCCACAATCTACATTTTCTTTCGCATAAGGAGTAAGATCTTCGTTTTTTGAAATAACCCTCCAATGATCAGTTTGATTTCCATCTCTTAATAATACATGGCCTGTTCCACCTATTTGCCTATTACAATTTCTACAATTAAATATATAATATGGACATGTGCAATTTCCTAAAGAATAATATAATCCACATGTGCATACATAATATCCAGTTGCACTTGAATTTGGATCTTTTAATACATCATTTAGATAATAATAAGTAGTTATAAATATATTATTAAAAGGTAAAGCTCCAGGTATATAATTATTTGCAATATAATCTTTACATTGTGGAGTGAGAAGGTTATTATAAAAATTATTATTATTAAAACGAGATGTTTGTAGAACAAATCTTAAAGCATGCATCATAATTTCAAATTGTTCTTGAGAATAATTATTATTATTATTTTGTTTTGAAATAAAAGCTCTGATTAATTCATCTATATTAAGCATCATATTTAACAAAGTTAAACTATTTTGAGAAAGGCCTAAATTGTTCGAAATTTTCCCAAATTCATTTTTAAAGTTTTCTAATTGAGCTAAACATTTATTTTTTTCGCTTGAGAAATAATAAGAGATTAAATGGTTAATCAATAAACAAAAAATTTTATCTAAACCTCTATTATTTATATACTCTTGATTTATTAAAGAATCTAATTCTTCGAAATTATTGTTTTTTGAAGTTGTAAATGTTAAAAAATCATTTGAATATTTTTCTTCGAAATCTTTCATAAATATAAAATGATCATTTAAAATATAATTCGCTTTATTATTTTTTGATTGTTCTTCCAAAATATCCTTATATTCCTTTCGGAAAAGAAATTCCTTATCATTGTCTATTTTTTCGTTGAATTTAGAATAATTTTCAAAATATTGTAAACAATTTTTCCAGAAAAATATTTTAACCATTTTTCTAAAATTCGATTCATTATTATTTCCAGAAATAATTTGAATTATATCAGTAAAAACGATTTTATCTTTACTATAAATATAAATTTCAGCTAAGTGTTTAATATATAATTTAATATAGGCTATAGAATATAATTTTCCTAAATTATTTAAATTAGTTGGTTCTAAATTTTTATTTTCTAAAACATTATCAATATGAAGTAAAGCTTTTTTTAAATATAACAAATTTTGCCCAAGAACTAATTCTTCGCATTCTTTTTCGGATTTAATATTAAGATTTTCCGGATTAGGCCTACTATTTTTAAATTTATCTATGATATTATTAAAATAATTATTTGCTAATAATTCGAAATAGTATAATAATACATGGGTAAAAGTTTTTGATTCAATATTTTCATAAAATGTATAAATTCTTTCATTTTTATTTTTACTTATAAATTTCAAAAAGTATTGCTCACATTCTTCTTTTGTAAAAAAGGTAAAGCTATTTGGTGCTTTTTCATCAGGCTTTTTTTTTACTGTTAAAACTGGAATAGGTGTAATTACTGTACTACAAATAAAGTATAAAGATCTTTCAATTAATTCATCAGTTTCAAAAGCCATTTTTAATAATTCAAATTTATAATTATTGTCATCAACTTTTCTGTATTGTTGTCTTAATAAATTACTCATATAATCTGCTAGTATATCTGAATCTTTTCCTAATTTTTCAATGATTATATTCTTTATTTGAACAATGTTTTCTTTTAGTTTTTCAAAATCTTTATTTTTTAAATAATCATTTTCAGTCTCAACTATTTTCATAATATTTTTAAGAATTTCTTTGACATCAGGCAAATTTTTGAAAATATCATATAGAGAAATTAGATTTCTAAGTGAATATAATTCATTACTATATAATAAAAATTTTTGATTTATTCTATTAAAGGTAGCTTCGATGAATTTCAAAAAATTAAAGAAAGGGTAAAATGAAAATAATTCTATTTCACTTATTTCTTCTTTACTTTTATAAATCGATTTTAACAAAGATTCTATCATTATATAAAAAACTTCATTTACTCGCTTTTTATATCCTGGATTCCTATCTGAAGCTCCTGTATCAATAATTTTACTTTTTATAATCTCTTTTACTTTTTCTAAAGTGTTAGGTATATATGAACTCAGTAAACAAAATACTTCAGTTATAAATATAATTTCGCCTTTATATCCTTCAAGGAATAAAATAATTTCTCCAAAATCTAATAAACTAAAATCTTCTTTTTTTTCTAAATATGTATTTTTAAATTCTATTTTATTCTGAGGATTATTATCATCAATTATTGCATTAAATTTTATTTGTAATATTATTTCTATGAAATTAATAGGTATTGGTAAATTTTCGAAATTATTGGAAAATTTTTCTGAAATTTCGACACAATAAATATTTAAATAATCATAATAAATAGCTTGTTTTAATTTTTCATGATTTGAAGAAAATATTTCTCTAATATTATCATTTTTTGATAATTCTTCTTTCATACCTTCTATTAATTTATTATATTGGAATAAATATTTTTCGGTTGTTTTCCTTTCATTTTTTAGTTCTTTCCTTGGTCTTAAAATATTTTCATTTAAAATATATTTTTCGCTGATTTTTTGTTTAGATAGGAAACCTATTTTTATTTGATTAAACCAATTAAATGTGCATGGTATAGATAATCCTGTTATAACATTTATTTTATTAGCCCTAAGATGTGGCTCAGGCTTTTTTATCTTATCAATATCCATAGTTTGGAAAACATTTTCAATTTGTCTTAAAATGATTTCATTCTGAATTATTTCATCATTATTTTCATTTATTAATATAGAAGAGAAAAATCCCCTTTTTTCTATATATGTAACCACAGATAGTAATTTCTTTGAAAGTTCTGATAGCATATATGTGGCTAAAACTTGGAAAAAATCGACATCAGTATTCTGAAAAACTTTGGATGTATAAACATTTGGAATAATATTACTCTGTTTCACATTTTTTTTTGTATACTCAATTAAATAATTTCTTAATAATTTTGCTTTAGGACTTTCTTTTTCAAAAATTAATTTGGTTAAAACAATATTGGTATATTCTCTTAATTTTATTTTGCTAAATTTATTCATTAAATTATAATCAAAATAGGACATTATTATATTCAAATTTTTATCTAAAAATCTATCAAAATCAATTATTGAATTTATTAATTCTTTTGAATCTTTGATATCTAAGATATTCATAAAATCATTTCTTTCACTCTTCAAATTATCGATAAAATATTGATCATAAGAATCATCCAAATTTGAAATAATTTCATCAACTGAATATGCATTTTTCTGTTTTTTATTTTTATTCTTATTTTTATTATCTTCTTTACTTTTTAGAATACTTTTTCTCGTTAAATGAACCAAAAATATAACTTTATTTCTACTATGCCTAATTTGATTTTGGTTGGTATTAGTATTAATTATATTTTCATCATCATCATCATTAATACCATTAATATTATTTCCGATTATTTCATTATTTTGATTTTGCTGTTTAAATTTAGTTTCATAATTATTTATTAAATAAGATAAATGATTCATTTTATTCAAATCTTTTTCGGTGAACCTGAAAATTAAATATTCAAATTTTTTTTCATATAAAGATGAAATAATTTCTTCGACAGTATTTTCTGAATCAATAGTTTCTACAATGACTTCCTTATATTCTTCAGAAATTACTAGATCTAAAAGATGAGAAAAAGTATATATAACATTTTTATCCTTTTTTATTTTTTGTAGAAATTGAGCAAAGTTATTAATTTTTTTTTCTTTGTAAAATTGAATTATTTTTTTTGCAAAAGGTGCATTTTTTCCTTTATTAAATCCTGAATATTTAACTGAAGCAATAATATCCTGACAAAAAGTTGGAACTATTCTTTTTAAAATTTCATCTTCTATAAATTGTTCATCTTTGGCTTTATCAGGATTTTCATTGCATATTTTATAAATCAGGCCTTCTATTTCATCATTTGTACAATTTATTAATAATTCTGGTAAATTATAAACTAAATTCTTTTCTTTATTGTTAAAGGTTTTGATTAATTTAAGATTATCGGATATTTTTTCTGCTAATTTAATTTGATTTTGATTTAATGAATCTTTAAAACTAACTATCTGTTTTTCAAATCTGTTAAGAAGAGGAGGATCAACTTTCATTTTATTTAATTGATCTTGGGTAATTAATAATATGACTCTAAATTTTCTATTGACTTCTGAGGAAGATTTTGAACTTGCAAAAGCAATTTTTGAAAAATATTTATCTCCTATTTTTGTATAATTTTGATTAAATAATTCATATAGGGAAGGATATATAACTTCTAAATTTTTTAAAATTAAAACATTATCTTTGCTCATTAAATATTGAATTTTATTTAATAAATCTTCACTATAACCTCCTCCTTTTTCTGCAGCTTTTTTATCTAAAGCAAATTGACTCCCTGTTAAAAAGACATAATCTTTATTTTGAGAATCTAACACATTTTCTAAATATTTTATTATAGTTGAATTTGCTACTAACATTAAAAATCTACTATTATAATCATATAGATTATCTTTAATGCATTCCAAAATATTATAGCTATAATTTTCATCCTCATTATAATTAGTATAAATTTTTGCAAATTTAGATTTAATAATTTCTAAAGAATTAGACAAACCTCCGAAATTTCTCGTTAAAGACATCAATCCTATTTTAGTCAAAATTTTATCCTTATTAATTTCTTGAATTTCGTTTTTTCTTTTTTTTAATTCTCTCATTGCGCATTTAATTAAATGATAAAAATCTCTGTTACCATGGAAATTTTCTGTTGATTCATCATTAGCAATTGATTTTTTATATTCATAATAAGATAAAGCCAAGGCTTCTATTAAAGTTTTATAATTATTTGCTAAAGTATTATCCATTGCTTTAGCAATTGTATCAGCTGTATGAATTAAATCTTCCATATCTGGATCAGGTTTAGATAATGTTAAACATCTATTCATTTTTGAAGCATCAATTTTCCAATTCGAAATACCAACAAAAGCAATTTTGAATTCATTTTCATCATACTCTAATTGAGAATGAATGGCTTTTAAAGGATTATTAGGGCTCCTTTCTGCGAGACCCATTTCATCAAAGAAAATCATTGCTATAAATTTTTCCTTTTTTTGTTTCTTTTTTTCTTCATTTGTTTCTTTTTTTGCTTCTTCATTAATTCTTTTTATCTGATTTTTTGCATAGGCTCTTGCCTTATCAAAAGTCTCAATTATACCTTGAGAAGTACTTGTTTGACTTCCTTGATAATTATACATAAATAATTGAGGATATTCTTTAAATAAATCACTTTTTGAATAAATTCCTTTCATTGTATTATTTACTGTTTGAATAGTTAATGATTTTCCCTCTCCTGGTTTTCCTACAATAATTAAAGGTATTCTATTAACAATACAAACAAAAGATGTGAATAAATTTTCTTTCAAAGATCTATTCAAGGCAATTCCTTTATCGACATCTATAATAAATTGTTCTGCGATATATAAAACTTCTCTGTTTGGAATTTCTAAGAAAGGTCTTTTGTCGAAATATGCTAACAATCTTGTGGATAATTCTTCTCTTATTTTTTTATCTGAAATTCGTAAATAATAACATAAATAGATTGTGATATTTAATGCTGCTAATAATAAATCATAAGTATCACGATATTGTTCCTTATATTTCGATTTTTTTTGTAAATAATCAATAAAGAATTTGAAAAAAATATTAAATCTTCTTATTTCCCTAAGACTTACTGAAGAAGCATCATAATTATCTCTTATAAATTGATGGCATTCGCAAATACTATCTAAGGTTTTTTGAATTAATTTTTGGCAATTATTATCTTCTTTTTTAGGATAAAAGCGTGTAATATTTTGTTTAATCATACTTTTTATATATTCTCTTTCCTCTCTTTCACTTAATGAACTAAAGTTAAATATATAATTCATTAAGGTATGAGGTAAAGGATTTACTGTATAAACCAATAAACTTGCTTTGGAACTGTTATCCCCATGGTAAGTTAGACCACTTTGTTTCATTTTTGTTGTCATTGTTCTATAAGGATTAACTGCTCCTAAAAAGATTAAATTATCAGGTAAAGGTTTTCCCAACATTGTCCTTTTGCACATAATTTCAGAAATTAATCCCATAGAATTACAAGTATTTAATTCATCGAAAAATATCCAAATTTTTTTTTCTCTTAATTTTTCTTCTTGTTGTTGTTTGAAATTATCTCTATTATATTTAGAGGCATCTTTATCACTATCAAATTTTTGCATAATATTGTTAAGTTCCTCATCAAATTCTTTTTTAATATTATTTAAAACTTTTTCATTCATGAAATTAATTATATCTTCTTCATTAGTTCCTGCATGTATATTTAATGTCTTCATCTTTTCTGAACCTTTATTCATAAAGATTGATAGCATTTTTAAAAGACTGGTTTTTCCGCACCCTGTTTCTCCCATTAAAATAACAGGAATAGAAGCCTTAATTTTAGTTAATATAATTACCGATTTGATGAAGTTATCTCTGGTATATACATAATTCCCATTTAATTTTGCTAATTTAGCCATGTATAATTTCCTATCTGCTAGTTTATCTTCTGGAGGTGGATTTGGAATATATATTTTTTCATCTAATTCTTCTATTTTATTTTCTTTTAACAATCTCTCGTTTAATTCTTTAATTTCATTTTCATCAAAAATAGTTTCACCTAAGCCTAAAATTTTTTGTAATTCACCTAAATAAAAGTAATGATCCCCTTGAGAATAATCTGGTAAATCATATTTTTTTCCTCCCATTATAGATTGGGAATTTATTAAATCATAAAATCTTTTATATTCTTCTGTGCCTTTTGGTTGTTTTGTTATTGCAGTAAAAGAAGTTTCATCACCATTAAACAAAAATAAGGTGGCAGGAATACTATCGAAAGTTACATTATCTTTGGTTTTTTCGAGAGATTCTAATGCCTGCTTATTTAATCTTTCTTCATCATAGTCTTGTGAGCTCTCTTGACTCGTTGATTGAGACTTTATTAAATTATCATAAGGACCTTTTGTAAAAAATACTGATGAATCTAGTATACTTTTAATTATTTGATTTCTACTTTTACTTAAAATACTCCTTCCATTTCTATCATATTTATCAAAAGAATCAGGATCTAATAAATATCTGTTTTTAAACATTCTGAATTCTTCGGATAATAATTTTATAAAACTATTTTTTTGATAATAATTATATTCATTTTCATTACTTTTTAAATATTCATCTATTATTAATTCACATTGTTCACGGGATAATTGATTATCAATATCTAAATCAATATTTTCTTCTCCAATTTTTCCCTCTTTATATTTTTGTAAAGTATTTGCAACTAAAAAAACAGGATTGTCTTTTATCTTTTTTAAATTTGGATTTATTTTTAACGGTAATAATTTTTTGATTTCTTTTTTTTGGAATAAATCTAGAATAGGAAATTTAGCAATATAATTATAAAATCCATTAGGCAATTCAATTTTTAAATTTAATTCATTTCCAAAATAAAATATTTGTTCGTTTATATCTAGTTTTTTTAGGATTAAAATTTTTAAAAGAATTTCTCGGACTAATTCAATTAAATCAGTTTCACTTAAATCAAAATGAATAACATAATTTGCTATTTCTCTTTGAGGTATTTTAAAATCGATTAATCTTTGAATTATTTTTTTTCGAGTAAAATCACCTCCAATTGGGAAATAAATATAATTTTTAAATTCAGAATCAATTTTATCTTTAATTTCCTTACTTTTTCCGTATCCAGCTCTTTCTGAAATAAATACTTCAATATTATCATTAATATGCTTATATTGTTGATTATTATCTTCTAAGACTATCATTTTATTTCCAGGAATTAATTTTGATAAAGAAGATCTAATTTCCGAGTCCTTTAAATAAATAATAACTAAACAGGAAATCATTTCTTTTCCATATTCTTTCACAAATTGTGCTATTTTTTTTATAATAAATAATCTATTTCCCGAATCCAATTTTTCTATTCCCATAAGGCAGAACAAAATTTCGTATTGGCATCTGAAACTTAAATATAAAAATGCCAAGATTTCTTCATATGTAGTATGCTCGTTACATATTAAAACTGTATTCGATAAAGGAAAATTGTTTGTAAATTGTTTATATAGAGCCAATAAATTTTTTTCGACATCTTGATGTACAGCGAGTCGGTAAAGTCCAACTTTTTTTGTTATCATCTTATTTTCTGCGAAAATATTTTCTAAAGTTAAATTATTTAAAGTTAAACATTCTTCAAGGTATGAATTTATAACATTAAATATTTCAGAAAATTCAGCATTATCTGCTATTTGATATTTCCCTCTTTCAGGAAGTTGATTAATTTTTCCATTAGAAATCGCTTTTAATAAAAAGTTTATTTCTTTTTCTTTTTTAATACTCTCTATCAGTGCTAAAAATAGAGGACCATATAAAAATCTCATTAGTGGCTTTTTTTTATAGGATTGTCTGATTTCGCCCTCGAATTTTTCGAACAAATTTTTATATTTTTTCATAATATTATTTGCATTTTGGTCCAATGAGTCACGATTTTTTAAAATATTATTTTCTATTTTTAAATGAATAGCGATATCTGAAGGATAACCCGAAAAAATTAATTTTTGGACATTTTCGCATAATTTTTTTATATTATCGACTATTTCTTTAAAAAGAAGAATTTGTTCCTTGTATTCTTCGTCGTCTTGGATCATATTTTGAGAGAAAAGTGATTTATTTTTTAATTCAATTAATGATTTTAAATCGAAAGTTTTATTTGTATTATATTCTACATTGAATTTGAAATCATGTCCATCTTTTAAAATATTAATATTAGATTGAGCCATTAATTTTTTAATTAAAGATTTAGTTACCTCAGAATGATCAGAAAGAGAGTCATCATATAATTCTTTGATTTCACCATATTTTTCAATATAATTATTAAATTTAATTATATAATATCTATCGGATTTGAAATTTTCTCTTAATTTTTGATATAATTCTCTATCATTTGCAAAATGGCTTTGAATTATAGTATTAACGTACATTTTGCATCCAATAAAATCATCAAAATCTTCAGGTTGTAGATTACCCCCTTCGCTTTGTCTATCTTGTAATCTTTCATTAAGAGCTTTTATTTCTTGGTCTGTTTTTCCGACACAAAATTTAATTTCATCTTCTTTTCCATAAATTTTAATTAAAAAGGCATTAAAATCTTCTACATTTTCTTCTTCTATATTTATATTATATTCTCCTAAAATTTTCATAGCTTTTTCAACATTTTCGCTTTTAATATTTTCGCTATTTAATTCTTCCAAAATTTGGACTAACTTTTGTGAATAATCAGTTTCTTGATAATTTTGGTTATTACTCAAATTTTTGAAAATTTGTAATACCCAATGAATAGATGAAAGATATTCTTTTATTTCTTTCAAATTTAAAAAATAAATTAAATTATTTTTTACTGAATTAATTTCCACATTTTTTTCAGTTAAGAAACTCCTAAATTCATTAGAAATAAAATCCATTTCACTTCCTATTTCGTCTTTCTTAGCTTTTAATAATTCTAAAATTATATTTATATTTTCTATATTAAGGAAATTTTCTTCTTTATAATTAATTATTTTTTTCATTATTATATTATATTTTTGAATGTTCTCTTCTAATAATTGAACTTCATCATAATATAGTCTTTGTTTTAAGGATTCTTCATATAATTTCATAAAAATGATACTATTTTTAAATCTCAAATTTTTAGATTTTTCTATTAAAAAAATAAAATTTTCAATTTTTGATGTTTCTTGTTCATTCTTTATTTCAACTATATTTTTTTCTCTTAATATATTTATAACATTAGTAATTATATTTTTAGTATTTTGTTGATTTCTTGGCTCAAAAGTTTCCAAATACTCATTTATTTCATTTATTTGACCTAATTTTTTATTACATATTCTGATGCCATCGCAAATATAATTGTATAATTCACTAGATTTGTTTTCTTCATTTAAAGCTTTTGAAATTATTTTTAATTTATGTAAGAAATTTTGTTCATGATTTTTCAATAAATCTGAAATTTTCAAATAAGAAATTTTTAAATCCTTAATATTAAAATATATTTCATTATTTATACCTAATGTGGAACTCATATATTCCGTTTCTATATAATTGATATCATTAAGATAATTATTATTAACGAATAGTTCATATAATTCAAAATTAGGAGAAATATCTGGGCTATAAATATCATTCAAAGTTATAGTATAATTTTGGATATTATCAAAAATTTTTTTCAAAAATTCTACATTTTTAGAACAAGCATTTATTAGTAAATAAATTCCTTGAGCATTAATATTTTTTAAATTATTAATAAAAAACTTAGAAAACTCATCAATGACATTTTTGGTTATTTTTTTTTCGTTTTTAGATAGAATATATATATATATTTCCTTTATAAATTTTTGATCTAAGTAATGTAAATTTTCCAATGTATCTGTAAATCTAGACACTTTAATAGAATTGCTTATTATACTTGAAATTAAAATATACATATTTTCATATAATTGATTAACATCTTTATTTTGTCCTAAATCATATAAATTAGGAATTTTATTTAATAATAAATCCGTAAAATCTTCGTCTAAACTTTGATTTGGAAATAATTCAAAAATTAAACTTAAATGCTCTAAATATAACATTTTATCAAGAAAAATTTGATAAAATTTTTTCGATTCATTTTTTTTAAATTTCGAATACATATTAAGTTCGACAAATTTTTTAAAGCCTCTTTTTTTTTCATCCAAAAGGTCAAAATTTTTAAATATATTGGGATTCCTTTTTGAGGAAGAGTCAAATTGTTTTATATTATAAAAAACATCTTGTTCAATAAAATTCATAATTTCATCATTATTAGAAAATTTATTCTTTATTGCTAAAGTTATACCTGTATCATGTATATTTTCATTAAGATCATTTATCATATTTCTTTCAATATATTTATCCTTATGAAATATGGTTAGTTTTTCTTTTATTTTAAATAAATTATTTAGTTTTGAATTTTCATAATTTTCTTTTATTATTTCCTCTATCAAACCCACATAATTAATGAGTTTTATTCCTTTTGATTTGAATTTTTCTAAATATTGTTCGATTAAATTAAAAATAATATCAAGATCATCATTTATTGAATATTTTGGCAAAGAAATTTCTATGTCAGCTGATGAAAACCAATTCCAAGGTAAATATTTATTTTTGGCACTTTCTTGTTTGGTTAGTACTTTATGAAATAAATCATAATGGTTATTTAGAGAATTTAGAGCATCTTCTAATTTTTTAAGATTTTGAAAAATATTTTTCAGATCATTAGGAGAACTTGAATTTTCAATAATAAAAGGAATAACTTCATTTTCATCTAAAAATTTATTTTTGACTAAATCATTCGTTTTTATAAGTTTTGCTCCGATTAATATTGAAATAGACGCCCTAAATATATCTTCATTTTTAATTAATTCAGAAAATTTTTTTATATTATATTTATAAAAACTATATCCATAAATTGATAAAAGATTATTTTGGAGATTTCTTTTTATTTCATTATTTTTATCATCTTTAATTTCTGCATTAATAATAATACTATTTAATTTTGTAAACATTTCACTATTTTCACTTTTTAATTCGAAAGATAAACTATAAGGAAAGAAAATCTTATTAAGATATAAATCTTTCAAAAATTGCGGTACACTGTTATTTTCAGAAAATAATTTCAGAATAATAAGTATATCATTAACATTCATATTATTACTATTACTTGGCTTATAATTGTCTAAATAAGGATTTAAAATTTTCATATCTTCTTTATAAAATGCCAGTATATTTTTACATTGGGCCAAGAAATTTTCGTTAGTCATACCAAGTTGATATGCTAAATTATTAGTAATACTACTATATAATTGAATATTTCCTAATAATTCACTATTATTTTTTGTTTCTATAATTCTGGAATAATAACAATAATTCTTCCTATTCAGAATATAATTTATATTTATATAAAACGATGATTTTTTAGGTAAAGTTACTTTGAAATAAAATAAAAGGTATTTAAGAGAGGTACTACCATAACCATAACCAACTTCACTCTGTTGATATTCAAAATTATGATATTCATTATTTCCTGGACTTAAATATAATTTTACTTCATATTTTTTTAGATTATAAGAGGATACTGTTGTGAAAAAATATATTTTATTCATATTATCGGTTGTAATATTTTTTTTAGCATTTTTTGTATTTTTTGTTTCAATAACTTCTTTCATAGTATTAGAAGTTTTCTTATTCAAATTTAAAGGGTCAGTTACTTTATCAGGCTTTTTTTGCTTGTTGTTTTTATCTTTGATTTCATTATTTTTTTTATTAATACCCTTATCATTACTTTTTGTCCCTTTGGATTTTTGTTTTTCAGCGTTTGGTTCGGGATTTTTTTTTTCTAGATTTTCCTCGGGATTTTGGTTCTCAGGTTCAGTATGAGGATTTGTGTCGTGTTTATTATTATTAGTCATATCAATATTATTATTATTATTTTTTAGATCATCTTTTTGTTCTTCTTTTTCCGTTGGTGGTTCCTCTATTTCATTATTATCTTTGTTTTCTATGATATTATTTTGTTTACTTTGATTTTCTTTTTTATTTATATCATTTTGGATTATTTCATTATTTTCATTTGTCGTATTTAGTACTGCTCCATTTTCAGAATGCTCTTCTTTTTTTTCTTCATCTGATTTTGGTCTGGATAAAATTAATATAATAAATATTTCTTCATCTACTTCTAAATGGCTCAATCCTATTTGAGTATATTCTTTATTAATTAGAGCTTTTCTTCCTTCTTTATCAACATCAGCGTCATTTATAATTATTGTTGGAATTAAATCGTCGATATTTTCTATTTCCGTTATTGCTATTAGAGCATAAATTTCACCTATTTGATATTTTTTATAAGAATTTTCTTCAGAGAATTTCTTAACTTCATCCTTTGCAATATCACATAATTCTTTATCTGGTTTTAATTCTGTTAATTTATCTAATTCTTTTATAAAATTTTCATATTCTTCTTTTTTCTTTTTCTTTTTTTTAAATATTTCTGATTTATCTAAAAATTTTTTTGGATCTTCACGAAATTGTTTAATTTGTTTATAGATTTGAATTTCATTTTCTGTTAAATCTTTATATATATCTTCAAGTAAAGGTTCATTATTTTTAATATCTTCTTCAAGTTTTTGTTCATTTTCTTTTAAAGAATCATTATCTTTTTTTCGAAATAATGAAAAAATTAGAATAATAAAATTTTCTTCATCTACTTCTAAATGGCTCAATCCTATATGAGTATATTCTTTATTAATTAGAGCTTTTCTTCCTTCTTTATCAACATCAGCATCATTTATAATTATTGTTGGAATTAAATCGTCGATATTTTCTATTTCCGTTATTGCTATTAGAGCATTATTTTTTTCTGAAAATTTTTCATTTAATTTTATTTTAAAATTTTCACCTATTTGATATTTTATATATGAATTTTCTTCAGAGAATTTCTTAGCTTCATCCTTTGCAATATCACATAATTCTTTATCTGGTTTTAATTCTGTTAATTTATCTAATTCTTTTATAAAATTTTCATATTCTTCTTTTTTCTTTTTCTTCTTTTTAAATATTTCTGATTTATCTAAAAATTTTTTTGGATCTTCACGAAACTGTTTAATTTGTTCATATATAGAGCTCTCTATATTAGATAAAGGGCAAATAGGTTCTTCTGGCTCTTCAACTTTTATTTCTACTTTCTTTATACATTTAGACAAAATTAGTATAATAAAATTTTCTTCTTCTACTTCTAAATGGCTCAATCCTATATGAGTATATTCTTTATTAATTAGAGCTTTTCTTCCTTCTTTATCAACATCAGCATCATTTACAATTATTGTTGGAATTAAATCGTCGATATTTTCTATTTCCGTTATTGCTATTAGAGCATTATTTTTTTCTGAAAATTTTTCATTTAATTTTATTTTAAAATTTTCACCTATTTGATATTTTTTATAAGAATTTTCTTCAGAGAATTTCTTAGCTTCATCCTTTGCAATATCACATAATTCTTTATCAGTTTTTAATTCTGTTAATTTATCTAATTCTTTTATAAAATTTTCATATTCTTCTTTTTTCTTTTTCTTCTTTTTAAATATTTCTGATTTATCTAAAAATTTTTTTGGATCTTCTCTGAATTCATTGATAATGTTAAAGATTTTCTCATCAACTTCACTCAAGTTAAAATTTTCTTGGATGGCCGTCATTTTTATCTATTAAAAAATTATTTATTTAATATATATCTATTTTTATTTAACTAATTCTGATTTTACAGATAAAAAATGGGGATTGGGGATTGGGGATTGGGGTTTTGGGTTTTGGGGGTTGGGGGGTGGGGGGGGT
>Ga0310691_10003887_pt1 | contig 17308 bp, 8 predicted proteins | sample 176DNAGHGlowgp2_FD_203887 | JGI IMG/M metagenome (GOLD analysis project Ga0310691, IMG submission 203887) | Sheep rumen microbial communities from Palmerston North, Manawatu-Wanganui, New Zealand - 1766 DNA GHGlow gp2 (v2) (version 2) | ecosystem: Host-associated > Mammals > Digestive system >...
GGCGATGTCTCCTTTTGGGTGCCCGGACGGACTCGAACCGTCGACATTCAGAACCACAATCTGACGCTCTAACCAACTGAACTACGGGCACCATCTGAATTGCGGGTGCAAAGGTACGCATTTTCTTTTGAACTGCCAAATATTTCGCCGACTTTTTTGCAAAAGTCAACGTCTATCGTGGAATAATGCGTTTTTCTGCACATTTTTTCTTCGACTTTGCGGGTCTTTTCGCCTTTCCGTGACAGAGGATAGTTATCGGTCAGATACTTCTGCGGAGCAATTGACCTTCTGCCAGTCATTTTTTTCGTGCAATTCCGTCTGTTTCTGAAAAATTCTTCGTAATTTTGTAGCCCAAATGCGATCATCAATGAATAATAAACCCATTATGGATATGAAACAAGTTATCAATACTCAGGCAGCACCTGCTGCCATCGGCCCGTACAGCCAGGCCATTCAAGTAGGTAATTTCGTATTTACATCGGGCCAGATTCCCATTGACCCTGCAACCGGCTCTTTCGTTGAGGGTGGCATCAAGGAGCAGACGCGCCAGTCGCTGCGCAACGTGAAGGCGATTCTCGAAGAAGCCGGACTCAGCATGAGCAATGTGATTAAGACTACTGTGTTCATGGCAGACATGGCCGACTTCGCTGCCATGAACGAAGTGTATGCAGAATACTTTGCTGAGCCGTACCCCGCACGTTCTGCAGTGGCCGTGAAGACGCTGCCGAAGGGTGCCTTGGTGGAGATTGAAGTCATGGCTGCGAAGGCCTGAGTTCTTCAATCACCTCATAGTATTAACAAGGTCAAGGTTGGCATACTCCCGTGCTACTATTTATGACAGGCGCACAGCCTGTCGTTGCCTGCCAATTACCTTTTAATATAATAACGATGTGAACAACAAGACATTGACAACTGTAGCCTTGCGCTACCGCGCCGTGTTCCTCGACATTGTCCGTGAGGCCCTCCGCCCTGGCCGCTTGTCGGGCAAGAGCATGAGCTACGCCCCTTCTTTGCCCGTGCTGACATTCGTTGCACGCCTGAAGGAGAACGGCTTCTGCGTCAGCGAGGAACTGCTTCATGCCCTGAATGTGGTGCCTGCTGATTGTCTTGCAGAAATTGCGGAGAGCATTAACGACGTGATGGGTGTGAAGCTCAACTGGGCACCGCTCGTCAAGGGGTGGGACGTGCCGACTGGTGAGACGCTGGCCGACCACCTCGTCACCCTCGTTGCCAATATCTTTGGCAAAGAGGCAGGCTTCAAGGGCACCACCTTGCCATGCGGTCACCTCATCCCTGAGGGAACATTCCCCATTGAGCGCTACAATGGTTGTCCATTCTGCGGCACACCGTTTGAGACTGCCGGCTTCGTCTATAAGGGACAGGCCAGTAAACTGAAGGAACTGCGCCTGTTCACCGCCGATGACATGAAGCATGTGCTCGCCTCCCTTTTGGCATCGGCCACCCCGCTCGACGGAACCCAGAAGGACTCGCTGGGGCAACTGCTCCGTGAGTTTCCACTGCCCGAAGATGCCGACATCACCATGAAGGAAACGGCCATGCTCGTCGTCAAGTTGCTGGTAGACCAGGATAAGGCCGACGAAGCATCGCAGCTGCTGAAGACCCCTACCGACGTGCTCCGCTTTCTCTGGTACGAAAAGACCGGCTATGTGCAGGTCATCGAGCCGAGGACGCTTATTGCCCATGCCCGTAAGTTGTACTACCATCTATGGGGGCCACTCGACAAGGGCGCGGATGCTGCAAAGGACATGAAGCAGAAGCTGATGCTGAAGTACGACCGCAAGACATGTCTGCGTGTGGCAAAGTGGCTGAACGCCATTCGCATGACAGCCAAAGAGGCGGCGGAAAACATGAACCCCAAGCGCGGCATGTGGGTGCGCATGATTCGTGCCCTCCGTCTGGGTGAATACTCCCGAAAGAAAGGCTTTGACCATCTGGCAGAAATCCTCGACGTGTTCTACAAGCAGGACTATACCACTTGGCAGGGGCGTGTTGACAAGGCTCGCTCTGAGAACGACGCCGACAAGACGCTGGCACTGCTGAAGGAGCGTCCAGGCCTCTTCGCCCGTTGTCTGTTTGCCACCATGCTCCGCTTTGGCAGCGACAAGGTTCTGACGGTTTTTGAGGGGATAGCCGACAAGCTGCCCGCCCGTCTGCTCCTGTCGCTTGGCAATGCTGCCGAAGGCTACTTCGACTCCAAGGAGGTGCGCCTGGCCAGACCCATCACTGGCGTCACTCGTCAGATTAGGCCAAACAAACTGCTGGCTCTCTACGACGACGTGGCGCGCAAGGCAATGGCTGAAGCCGTGGACGACCTCTACAAGTCATCTATGGAAAGGCGTTTTGCTGCCCAGCAGACACAGTCGAAGACCATCTTCATCGACCCTGTCCTGCGCAACATTCCTGTCAGTGTGGGCGACCGTTCCACCACTATTCAAGACGCATCCTGTGCGCTGATGGGAACGCGCTTCCCCGTAGAGGGCGAAGCCGTCCGTCTGTTCCTTCAGTGGGGCAAGGGCCTGCACGCTCAGCATCTCGACATGGATTTGAGTGCCCGCATAGCATTGCCCGATAACCAGATAGCAGAGTGTGCCTACTACAGTTTGACTTGCGTTGGTGCCAAACATTCGGGCGACATCCGTTCCATTCCTGAAATGGTAGGAACTGCTGAGTATATCGAGCTGTCGCTACCCGAACTGGAAGCTGCCCAGGCTCGGTATGTCACCTTCACGTGTAACGCCTATTCCGAAGGTGCCCTTTCGCCCAATCTGGTAGTCGGATGGATGGATTCTGCCCATCCGATGGCACTTTCCGAGGAGAATGGCGTGGCCTACGATCCGTCGTGTGTCCAGCACATGGTGCGCATCAGTGAGGCAAATCTTGCCAAGGGCCTGGTGTTCGGAGTGCTTGATGTGGCAAAACGCGAAATCATCTGGCTCGAAATGCCTTTCACCTCGCAGACACTGAGAGGAGCCAACAGCGAGTCGGTCGAGGCACTGCTTCATAAGCTGGAGGCGAAGCTCTCCGTCGGTGAGCTTCTCGACTTGAAGGCCAAGGCTCAGAAACTGACATCTGTAGAGCGTGCCGACGATGCCGATGAAGCATATACATACGACTGGGCACTCAATCCTGCTGACGTGACAAAGCTGTTGAACCTGTAGCCCTCACCATGAGGGCGTGTTGCACCACTTGCACCACGGCTGATTATCAAGCACTTACCTTGCACCTCAGCTTGCACTTCTCCCTGCACCTTTTGCCCCACAGGTGCAACCTGCCAGATAGAGGAGAAAACGGGCGATGAAACATAGAGAAAAGGATTTGGAACATAGAGAAAACTTTTTTGCGTGCTCCGACCTGCTTAATCATTAGTCCGAAATGGTATATTTATGCATCGGACTGTATATTTATGCAAAAAAGAGGTGAAGGAAAGCGGTGAAAAAACAGAAAAACGGCCAACGTAAAGATTTTTTATCTGAAGTGCCAGTTTTTTTCCAAAACCCGTGCGTTTTTTTGAAAAAGGCGTGCGTATTTTTTCGTCAACTGGCACTTCAGAAACTGCATATTTATGCATTTTCACCCCCAGAGTGATGCTGAACCGCTGTGCAGCATGAGCTGTGCACGGCTTCTGCTTGCCGCACTGCATGCGAGGAGGTGCAAGACGCGGTGCAAGACGCGGTGCAAGACGCGGTGCAAGATGTAGCACAGCGTAACCTTCTGAAAATCAGCACCCGGTGCAAGAGGTGCAAGCAGTGCAGCTGCTTTAGAGAATCGCTTCCATGGTCGTCTTCTGCACCTTCATGCCCATGTTCCTGTAGAAAAGGGCGGCCGCGTTGTTGCCTTCCCAGACGTTGAGCGTGATGTTGTAGCACCCTATAGCCCTCGCATAGTCTACGACATGCTCATAGAGTGCCTTGCCGATGTGGTTGCCACGAGAGGCCTCGTCGACACAGATGTCGTCGATATACAACGTCTTGACATCTTGCAGCAAGTGGTGGCTGCCCACCTCAGTGACCTGGCAGAAGGCATGGCCGGCAATGTGACCGTCGTCATAGACGAAGATCGGCCTGCTCTCGTCGGCAATGAGGTCGGCGAGTTCCTGCTCGTTATACTTTGACGTGCCACCCTTGAACAAGTCGGGCCGGATGGCATTGTGAACGGCATTGACCTGATAGAGCAGGTTGATGATGCCCTGGATGTCTCTTATTTCTGCTTTGCGTATCATCATAAAGAATCTTTCCATCTGCGCAATTTGCTTGCAAAATTAAGCACAATTTCCCAATTATCAAAATGATTCTCCAAGAAAATGTTTTCCTGTGGACGACATTTTTTTTGTTTTTTTTTCGTCGTTTTAATATTTCTTTGTACCTTTGCATTTCCTAAGACATGTGTACTAACTAAATTTTAAATAATAATGTATGAATAACTGCATGACGAGAGTAACCCGGAGGTTGCTGTTAGGCACCTCGCTGGTTATGGTTTGTGGAGTATTCACGGCATGCACAGACGACTACAAGCTGGACGACCCCGACAACTACCCGTCGTGGTTGGGCGGCAGTATCTATGATGCCATGAAAAATCCTGAAAACCTGAAGGAGGGACAGGGTAACGTGCTGACGGGAACGTTCAACAACTACCTTCGCCTCATTGATGACTTAGGCTATGCCGAGACACTGGCCAAGACCGGCTCGAAAACCGTCTTCCCCGCCAACGACGAGGCTTTCGGCCGTTTCTACCAAAACAACCCCTGGGGCGTCAGCCGCTACGAGGACCTGACCGATGCCATGAAGAAGCAGCTCCTCTATGCCTCTATGCTCGACAACGCCATCCTCGTTGAGATGCTGTCGAACATCAGCGACGGAGCCACTGCCGTGATGCAGGGCCAGTCGATGAAGCACACCACGGGTGCCAGCGTCATCGACACCATCACCCACCTGCGCAGCCGTGCCGACATGCCGGCCAATAACCCTTACTGGGAGAAGTACTACGACAAGGGCATCTACATGGTGATGGATGCCACGCGCCCGATGATGATTCACTTCACCGAGGAGCAGATGACGAGCAACAACATCACCACGCGCGGCGACCACAGCGACTTCGAGGTGGTCACCGGCACGCCCTACGACGAGGCTGAGAAGTCGGCCTACGTCTTCCGCAACAAGATCATCAATGCCGACGTCACCTGCAAGAACGGCTACATCCACCAGATGGAGGACGTGCTGGTGCCTCCCGGCAACCTGGCCGAGATGATTCGCACCAACGGCGAGAGCAACCTCTTCAGCCGCATGCTCGACCGCTTCTCGGCTCCCTACTACGACGCTGCCACCACGCAGAACTACAACAACTACGCCGAGCAGAACAACCTGCCGCTCATCGACTCCATCTACCAGAAGCGCTACTTCAGCTCCCGCTCGCAAGGCGGCACGCTGACCGTCGACCCCAACAACAACACGACGCAGTACGTGCTGCCCTTCGATCCGGGCTGGAACAACTATAACAGCGGAGCCATGGGCGAGAACAGCAGCAAGGACATTGCCGCCATGTTCGTGCCCACCGATGCCGCCCTCGCCGAGTTCTTCCTCCCCGGCGGCGGCGGCGAGTTCCTCATCAACGCCTTCGGCAAGAAGCCCAACACGCTGGAGAACCTCGAGGAGAACATCGACTCCATCCCCCTGCAGAACGTGCAGCAGATTATCGGCAACCTGATGAAGAGCTCCTTCGTGGGCACCGTTCCCTCGAAGTTCGGCCGTGTCATGGACGAGGCCAACGACCCCATGGGCCTGACCCTCGACGTGCTGAACAAGACCAGCGACGGCCGCTACGACGTGAAGATTGCCAACAACGGCGTGGCCTACATGCTGAACACCGTCTTCGCCCCGCCCTCGCTCATTGCCGTCTCGGCACCCGTGACGCTGAGCAAGAACATGCGCATCATGAACGAGGCCGTCAACGACGGCAAGAACCGCTCTACGCTGGCCCTCAACCTGAACTACTACGCCTACCTGCTGGCCATGAGCGCCAACTACGCCTTCTTCATCCCCACCGACGATGCCTTCGGCCGCTACTATGTCGACCCGGCCTACCTGAACGCCGACCAGCCGCGCGCCCTGAAGTTCTACTACGAGCCGCGCTCGCCCTACGTCTACTGCTCGGCCTGGAAGTACGACCCCGCCACGGGCACCGTGGGCACGACGCCCGCCGACTCCATCGGACGTGTCAGCGTAGACCAGTTCCGCTCGCAGCTGGTTGACATTCTGAACTACCACACCATCGTGCTTGGCGACGGCGAGAAGCTCGGCGCGAACAAGTTCTACAAGACGAAGCACGGCGGAGCCATCATCTTCGGCGGCAGCGACGTGAAGAGCGGTGCGCAGATTGACAACGGCATGCCCACGTCGACCATCACCCAAGTCTACAACCAGGCCAACGGCACCGCCTACGCCATCGACCACATCATCCAGCCGCCCCACAACTCAGTGCTCAACGTGCTGGAAGGCGACCCCCGCTTCTCGGAGTTCCTCGACCTCTGCACCGACTTCGACATGGACAGCATCATGGAGTTTGCCAGCGACAAGCTGGTGGAGGTGAACACGGTGACGAAGAAGCGCCGCATGGACGCCTACCATCCCTTCGCCGCCAAGGGCGGCCTGACAGACAACGTGAACTATTTCAACTCCTACAACTACACCGTCTACGCCCCCGACAACGAGGCCATGCAGAAAGCCTACGAGCGCGGCCTGCCCCGCTGGAGCGACATCAAGAAGCTCTACGACCAGTATAACGAGCGCCTGGACAGCGAGAAGGCCGCCGGAGCCATCAGCTACGAGGTGCAGCACGCCCGCGACCTCGCCCTGGCCATGGTTGAAGAGATCAACGCCTTCATCCGCTACCACTTCCAGGACAACTCCATCTATGTAGACAACACCATCGAGGGAGGCACCTACCCCACCGCCTGCAGCGACACCCTGGGTATTCGCGAAAAGCTGACGGTAAGCGGCTCTGCCGGCCAGATGACCGTGCAGGACAAGAACGGCCAGCAGATAGTCATCGAGGCCAGCAACACGGCTAAGCTTCAGAATGTGATGGCCCGCGACTACGTCATCCGCGTCACCGGCTCCGGCCGTAACGAGCAGCGCTCGCTGTCCACGTCGTCGTTTGCCGTGGTGCACCAAATCAGCACCCCGCTCTGCACCCACACCAACACCAACCGCTACGACGAGCAGTGGAAGGGAGCCGGAGCCCGCGAGCGCCTGCAAGCCTACCGCAAGCAGTTCGAGTCTTATTTATATAAGAGGTACGAGGCTGACTAAAAGTTGAAAAGTAGAAAAGTAAAAAAGAAAATGCTATGAACATAATAACATTCGAAAGCGTAAGACGGGTGGTAAAAAGCCTTTTGCCTCTTTACCTCTTCACCCTTTTACCTCTGAGCTTGATGGCCCAGGAGGCCCGCATCTCAGGTACCGTCAACGATGCCTTCGGCCCGGTGATGATGTGTAACGTGGTGGAGATCGATGCCAACAACCGCAACATCTCCTACGCCCAGACCGACCTGAACGGCAACTTCTCCATGGCCATCAAGAGCAAGAAGAACAAGCTGAAGATTTCATACGTGGGCTACCAGACGCAAGTCCTTGCCATTGGCGACCGCACGAAGTTCAACATCACCCTGAAAGACGCCACCACCATCAAGGAGGTGACCATCACGGCGAAGAAGAAGTTCAACCAGGGCGGCTTGGCCATCCCCGAGCGTGAGGTGTCAGTGGCAGCGCAGACCTTCAACATGAGCGAAGTGGAAGGCCTCGCCTTCACCTCGGCCGACGAGGCCCTGCAGGGCCAAATTGCCGGCCTCGACATCGTGGCCAACTCGGGTAACCTCGGTGCCGGCACGAGCATGCGCCTGCGCGGCGTGACCAGCATCAACGGCTCGGCCGAGCCCCTCATCGTCGTCGACGGCAACATCTTCGACAACCCCGATGCCAACTTCGACTTCCAGAACGCCAACGAGGAGACCTACGCCTCGCTGCTCTCGGTGAACCCCTCGGACATTGAGGACATCCAAGTGCTGAAAGACGCCGCCGCCACGGCCATCTGGGGCTCGCGCGGTGCCAACGGCGTCATCAGCATACGCACCAAGCGCGGTGCCCGTGGTGCCACGAAGGTAGACTACTCGCTGCGCGTGCAGGCCAGCTGGCAGCCCAAGGGCTACAACCTGCTCAACGGCGACGACTACACGATGATGCTCAAGGAGATGTACTACAACCCCGCACAGAGTGCCACCGCCACGACGAACATCAACGAGATTAACTACAACCGCTCGTGGGCCGAGTTTGAAAACTGGAACAACAACACCGACTGGGTGGACGAGGTGCAGCAGACGGGCTGGAACCAGTATCACTACCTCACCATCAGCGGCGGTGGCGAGAAAGCCAACTTCCGCGTATCGGCCGGCTACGACCACCAGAACGGCACCATCATCAAGCAGACCCTCGACCGCTTCACCACGAAGCTCGCTCTCGACTACTTCGTCAGCGACCGCATCACCTTCCGCACCACCTTCCCGCTGACCTACACCGCCAACCACCGCAACTACGACGACAACATCCTGGGCCGTGCGCAGAAAATCTCGCCCAACATGGCCATCTATCGTCAGGATGCCATTGGCAACAACACCAACGAATACTACGTCATGCTGCCGCAGGGTGCCAGCAACGACATCGGCTCCAGCGTGGCCGGCACGTCGTCGCCACAGCTCAGCGCCATCCGCGACCTGGGCAACCCCGTGGCCATTGCCAACCTGGCATGGCGCGACGAGAACACCTACCGCATCTCGCCCGAGTTCCGCCTCGACTACTACCTCTTGGGCAAAGACGATAACAAGACGCGCCTCGACTACTCCGGCCTGGTCTACATGGACATCTTCTCGAAGAGCGAACCCAAGTACTGGCCCGGCTCCCTCCACACACGCGGTTGGGAAGACGGCAACTACAACCGCAGCGAGGTGTACGACTACAACTCGCTGGCCTTCACCACCCGTCACACCCTGACCTTCACCCCCCACTTCAGCAACGAAGACTGGTTTGCCACGATGCTCGCACGCTGGGAGATGACCAGCGGCAACGACAACAGCCAGACGGTGGTGAACCGCAACGCCCCCAACGGCACCACGTCGCCAACGGTCGACACGGCCATCGAGAACATGTCGTCGGGCAACGGGCAGTGGCGCTCAATGTCGGGCATCTACTCCGGCCACTTCTCCTACAAGGGCGGCCGCTACAACATCGACCTCTCTGTCCGTGCCGACGGCACGACGAAATTCGGCGACTCCAAGAAATGGGGCTACTTCCCCGGCCTCTCTGCCCGCTGGAACATCAGCGACGAGCCTTGGATGAAGTGGGCCAAGAACGGCGACAAGAACATTCTCTCTATGCTTAGCTTCCGACCCTCATGGGGCATCGTGGGCCGACAGCCCGACGGCCAGTACCTGCAGTATGCTAAGTACAACACCTCGGGCGTCTACGGCAGCGTGGCCGACAAGCACAGCGTCACCTACCTCGAAGGTCTGCGCCTGGACGAGCTGAAATGGGAGCGCACCTCACAATATAATATCGGTGGCGACTTCGGCTTCCTCAACGACCGCATCACCGGCGACTTCAACTACTACTTCAAGCGCACCAAAGACCTGCTCATGGGCGGCGTGCGCATACCCTCGTCCACGGGCTTCAGCTCGCTGTCGTGGGCCAATGTGGGCGAGATGACCAACAAGGGCTGGGAGCTGAACATCTCGGCCAACAAGATTCTGCAGATTGGCAAGTTCTCGCTGAGTGCCAACTTCAACATCTCGCAGAACTTCAACGAGATTGTAGACATGGACGAGAGCGTGCTTGAGAGCATCAACGGCGAGTGGGACTCCAGCCGCCGCGGACAGTTCCTCAACCGCATACAGAAAGGCAACCCCTTAGGCTCCATCTACGGCCTGCGCTACAAGGGCGTCTACCAGTACACCTACGAATACCTGACAAACATGCAGGAGAGCAACAACTGGACGGGCGAGCAGCTGCGCGACTATATAAATAATGAGTTCCTCGCCAAGGGCAAGACAGCCCCCATTGCCATCGACGACAACGGCAAGGTGATGATGGACTCGAAGGGACTGCCCATCCGCCAGGTCTACAACTTCTACGACGGCGTGCCCACTTACGAGTTCCAGGGCGGCGATGCCATTTATGAGGACGTGAACAACGACGGCCAGATCAACTCGCTCGACATTGTCTACTTAGGCAACTCCAACCCCCACCTCAACGGCGGCTTCGGCTTCAACATGCAGTATGGCGACTGGTCGCTGAAGACCAGCTTCAGCTACCGCCAGGGCATCAAGATTGTCAACTCTGCCAAGATGGCCCTCGAGGAGATGTTCAACGCCTACAACCAAAGCTCGGCCGTCAACTGGCGCTGGCGCAAGAACGGCGATGTGACGGAGATTCCGCGCGCCATGTTCGACACCGGCTACAACTGGCAGGGCAGCGACCGCTACGTAGAAGATGCCTCCTTCGTGCGCATGAGCTACGTGCAGCTGCAGTACAACTTCAGCCGCAAGCTGCTGAAGTCGCTCGGCCTGCGCCGCCTCACCACCAGCCTCTCGGGTCAGAACCTCTTCTGCTGGAGCAAGTACAGCGGCACCGACCCCGAGCACTCACCCGGCTCATGGGGCATTGCCTACGACAACTCGCAGACACCGCGCTCAAAGTCGGTCACGCTGAATATCCAGGTAGGATTCTGATGCGGCCTTCGGCCTAAAGAAAAAAGAATAATGAATAATGAACAAAAGAATCATTAATATGATTACGAACATAAAGAAACACATCGTCAAAGGTCTGCTGTGCGGCGCTTTCGCCGCCACGCTGGTGGGCTGCAACGACTTCCTCACCATCTACCCCACCGACCGCATCGTGGGTTCGGAGTTCTGGAAGACCAAGAACGACGTCGACCAGATGGTGGACGGCTGCTACCAGAGCATGCTTGACTACAGCATCCAGGAGCGGGCCATCGTCTGGGGTGCCTTCCGCAGCGACGAGCTGGTGAAGCTCACCGACTATAACGACAACACCCTCGACAACATTGCCGCCGTAAACCTGCTGCCCACCAACCGCTACAACTCCTGGGCTGCCTTCTATAAGGTCATTAACAACTGCAACATCGTGCTCAACCACGCCGAAGACGTGATGGCCGAAGACCCTGAGTTCACCATGGGCGACTACCAAGTGGTGCGCGCACAGATGCTCGCCCTGCGCTCGCTGTGCTACTTCTACCTGGTGCGGGCCTTCCGCGACGTTCCCTACACCACCCATTCCTACGAGGACGACAGTGAGGTGGAGTCAATCGAGCAAAGCTCGCCCGAAGAGGTGCTACAGCACTGCCTTGACGACCTCTCGGAAGCCCGTCCCTACATCATGCGCAGCGGGGCCTACGGACAGTTCGACTGGCGCAACAAGGGCTATATGACCCGCGATGCCGTCGATGCCCTCATGGCCGACATCTATCTCTGGCGAGCCTCCATGAGCCATAGTGCCAGCGACTACCAGCAGGCCATCGTGCATGCCGACTCCGTCATCAATGCCAAGCACGCCTTCTACGAGCAGTACAAGGAGTTCGACATCACCGACACGAAGAAGGACATCTACCACTTGGAGGAAGGCGAAATAGCCTTCAACACCATCTTCAACACCAACCAGGGCAACGTGCACGAGAGCATCCTCGAATGGCAGTACAACGGCCGCGACAACTCAAACCAGGCATTGGAGAACTACTACTACCAGTCGGGCAATGAAAACAGCTACCGCCAGACGAGCATGCTCATGGCCTCGCAAATCTTCAACAGTGTAGACGAGAATGCCAACACCGACCAAGGGCAGAAAGTCTACCTCTCGAAGAACGACTACCGCTTCTGGAACAACGTCTACGACGCCAACAACGAAGAAGCCCTGCAGCTCAGCGTGCGCAAGATGGTTGACGCATCGGGCACCGTGCTCGCCACCACGGGAACGGTAGGTGTGCAGAAGAACAACAACCGCGCCTTCCGCGAGTTCCGCCAGAACTGGATTGTCTACCGCCTGCCCGACATCATGCTCATGAAAGCCGAGGCCCTGGTGGAGACCGCCGGCAGCGACAGCACCAACCTGCGCAAAGCCTTCGACCTGGTGCAGGTGGTGAACAAGCGCTCCATGGCCCGCACGGCCAGCGACACGCTGAAGTACGAGACCTTCAAGACGAAGGACGACCTCGAGCTGCTCGTCATGGCTGAGCGCGAGCGCGAGCTTTGCTTCGAGGGCAAGCGCTGGTGGGACCTCATGCGCTACTGCTACCGCCACATGCAGGGGGTAGACACCCGGCAGAAGCTGGCCGACCAGGCAGCATGGCCCGAACTCTATCAGCCCATGCTCGAAATGGTCGTGCGCAAGTACGGCAGCGGCGGCGAAGGCGACGCCGTGTCCTACAAGATGAAGAGCGAACCCTACCTCTACTGGCCTATTCAGGAGAGCGAGACCAAGGTGAACACGCTGCTGAAGCAGAACCCGGTCTACATTCAGGAAAAGACCACCAGCAAGAATTAGTAATGAGCGTAATTAATCATTAGGAATTATGGTTACCAACAATATCAAGAAATACATTGCAAAAGGCTTGACCGGCTGCGCCATGATGGCCGTCGTCGCCACTGTCGCCTCTTGCAAAGAGGACATCGACGAGTCGAACCTGTACACCTTCACTGGCGAGACTATTGAGGACTATCTGACCAACCGCCCTGACCAATTCAGTAGTTTCAACTACATCCTGGCGCGTATCGGCTACGACAAGATACTCTCTGCCTACGGCACCTACACCTGCTTTGCACCGACCAACGATGCCATCACGCAATACATCGACAGCCTCTACGACGACCCTGTCAACATCGACATGCCACACAACGGCATGACGGCACGAGGCTTGGAGGGACTGACCGACTCGCTCTGCGAGGACATAGCCCTCTTCCACCTCTTAGCCACCGAGGTCATGGGTGTCAACATGGGCAACGGCATGACCATCAAGACCATGCTCGGCCGCGACATCAATACCTCCATCGACCCTGAGACGGGAGCCGTGCTCATCAGCCGTGCCTCGGCCATCACCAGCATGGACAACGAGCTGGAGAACGGCGTGCTCCACGAGATTGACCACGTCATCACCCGCTCCAACATGCTCATTGCCGGCGAGATGGAAAACCACGCCGACCAGTTCACCCTTTTCTCGCAGGCACTGAAGATCACCGGCCTGGCCGACTCGCTCACCGATGTGAGCCACACCAACTTCGACGAGGTGGACAACAACCGTGGTTTCTACGTGCCAGAGAAGTGCGAACTGGGCTACACCATCTTCGCCGAGACCGACGAGGTGCTGGCCTCCAAGGGCATCAACACCATTGACGACCTCGTGGCCTACGCCAACGAAGCCTACGGCTCGTCGGCTGAACAAGGTGCCGGCTGGTACGACTACGCCCGCAACCACCACATCACCGTCAGCACCGGCAGCGACTACAAGAACCCGTGGAACGCCCTGAGCATGTTCGTGCGCTACCACATCCTGAAGTTCAAGCTGCCCTACAACAAGCTTGTCAACTCTCACAACCAGGTGTCGAAGGTGACGCTCGTCGAGTACTACGAGACCATGCTGCCCTACACCCTGCTGAAGATTACGCGCAACAGCAACCGTCTGTACATCAACCGATGGATTGCCAACAACTCGCTCACCGACCTGATTGCCGAGCAGGGCACCTTGGGCATGCACACCGTGCTCTTCGAGGGCATCGGTCTTGACGGCCAGAACGCCCAGGTGGCTGCCGTCAACGGCTACATCCACCCCATCAAGGACATGCTCACCTACAACGTCAACGTGCCGCAGGGAGCCCTCAACGAGCGTCTGCGCTTCGACGACACCGCCTTCCTCGGCGAGATGATGTCGAACTCCTTCCGCCGTATCAGCGACTCAGAGGTGAACGCCATGAACGGCGGCAAGACCGGCACCGACGGCAACCTCAGCGGCAGCTACATACGCATACCACCCGGCTTCCTCAAAGAACTCGCCATCTACAACGGCGATGACACCCGCCTCTACTACCTCTCCGGACAGAGCAGCGGCTGGAGCAACTACCAGGGCGACGAGTTTAACTGCAAGGGGCGCTTCGACTTCGCCTTCCGCCTGCCCCCCATCCCCGACGGCACCTACGAGCTGCGCATCGGCTACACCGCCAACGGCAACCGAGGCATGCTCCAGTTCTATCTCGGCTCATCATCAGAGCTGACAACGATGAAGGCCCTCGACATCCCGCTCGACATGCGCGTGGTGCCAGTGAACAACAGCGACCTCACCCCCGACGTGAACACCGGCTGGTGCGACTGGGCACGCTGCGACGACAAGGGCGTTGAGACTGACGCCAACATGCGTAACCTGGGTTACATGCGTGGTCCGCTCTACTACACCGTAGGCGTCAACTCTGGCAACTATGCTCGCAGCAACCGTGAGGACTTGCGCCGAATCTTAGCCAAGCAGGAGTTCAAGCAGGACGAATACTGGCTGCGCTTCAAGACGGTGCTCGAAGGCGATGCCTGGCAGTTCCATCTCGACTATATCGAGTTCTGCCCCGAAAACGTCTACAACAACACACGCTACGTGGAAGATATGTACTAGAATGATGAATGAAGAATGAAGAATTTGCTACCGTAAAAGGTGGACATAAAAACTATACAATTATGAATATACAATATTATAATAAGGGGAAAAGAAGCATGAACATGATGATGAAGTTGCTCGGCGCAGCATTCTTCGTTCTTCATTCTTCATTCTTCATTTCCTGTTCCGACTGGGACGACCACTACGAGGCCGATGCCTCGGTGCTCAACTCACAACATGCAACGCTGTGGGAGAACATTTCAAAGAGCGGAAGTCTGTCGCAGTTTGCCAGCTTGCTGAAGAAAGCCGGCTACGACGAGGTGCTCGGAGCCTCACAGACCTACACCGTATGGGCACCCACCGACGGCACCTTCGACTACGACGCCCTGTCGGCCCTGAGCACAGAGCGTCTGCAGAAGGAGTTCATCCAGAACCATATCGCCCGCAACAACTACCCTGCCAGCGGAGCCGTCGACCAGCGTGTCTACACCCTGAACGAGAAGCTCATGCTCTTTGGCGGCAATGGCTCCTACGCCATTCAGGATGTCAACATCGCCACTCCCAACCTGGCCAGCCGCAACGGTGTCATCCACACCCTCAGCGGTAAGATTCCATTCAAGGCCAACATCTACGAGTCGCTCAACAACAATGATTTCGCCCTCGACTCCATCGCCGACTTCTACCACAGCTACGATGTGAAGAAGCTCAATGAGGAGAAGAGCGTCATCGGCCCCATGCTGAACGGACAGATTACCTACCTCGACTCCGTCTTCGACGAGCACAACGAGCTCTTCACCCGCTATCTCGCCTACATCAACCGCGAAGACAGCAACTACACGATGGTGGTGCCCACCAATGAAGCCTGGCAGAAAGCCTACAAACAGCTCGACGGCTACTTCAAATACGTGCCATCCTTCGAGTTCATGGAAAACACCTCTACGGGCAGCGACCAGAAGAAGGTTACCATCGACATCTCGGATGTTGCCTACCTCCACGACTCCATCATCAGCTATATGATTACGAGCAACCTGTTCTACAACAACAACATCTACGACAACAAGCGACTGAAGAGCCTGCAGACAGGGCAGCCCCTCGTGTGCGACTCTCTCTATGGCACGGTGTTCACGAAGATTTATTCCGACGATGCCGCCCGCCTCTTCGAGGGTGCCCAGCGCATCGACAAGAGCAACGGAGCCATCTGGGTGACCGACAGCTTGCGCATGCGCCCCTGGACGGTGTGGAACCCCGAGATTGTGGTGCAGGGCGAGAACCGCCTCACGCAGGCCAGCACCGTCAATACCGCCAGTGACCCCGAACGTGTCTACATCACGCCTGGCACACAGAATCCGGAGGTAAAAGGCCATGTTTCCAACAACGCCTATTGCGAGCTACAGCCCATCAGCCTCAGCACCAACCCCGGCGTGGTGTTCTACCTGCCGGAAGTGCGCTCCACGACCTACAGTGTCTACATCGTCCTTGTGCCGGCCAACATCGTCAGTTCCAACCGCGAGGCCAAGCCCTACAAGTTCAACGTTTCCATGGGCTATGCCGACGAGAAGGGCAAGAACCAGGACCGCGACCGCAGCTGGTGCATAGAAAGCAGCTTCGTCAACGACTCCTCGCGTGTTGACACCCTCTATCTGGGCGACTTCACCTTCCCCGTGGCCTACGCCGGTACGGGCGACTACTATCCCTACCTGCGCGTCAACAGTGCCGTCACCTCCAAGGAGCGCAATAACTTCGACCGCAACCTGCGCATCGATTGTGTCATCCTGCGCCCGAAGGAACTCGACCTCTATCTGAAGGAGCATCCCGGCTACAAGTACGACAACGGCACGCTCTAAGTCTCACCCCTAAAATAAAGAACAAAGATGAAAAGACAATATATTCTTTCCTTTTGCATCCTTGGCTCCCTCTGCCTCGGCCTGCCGGCCTACGCTCAGGACGACGACCTGACTGACGACGAGACAGCCGTCAAGGCCGCCAAGAAGCCTGCGGTGAAGCTGCCCTCCTACCCCACCGTCGAGGTGACGGGCATCTGCATCGACGCCGCCACGAAACAACCCTTAGCCGGCATCATGATACAGGCCTTAGGCAACGCCAACTACAGCACCATGACCGAGGAGAACGGACAGTTCACCATCAAGGTGCCCACTTTTGCCACCGCCCTCTACGTCCATGCCCCCGAATATCTCGACCAGCACGTGGGCCTTGGCGAGCCTGGCTCTGCCGTGCGCATAGAGATGCTCTCCGACAAGTTCCGCCCGATGTACGGCAAGTCGACCACCATCACCGCACAGTCAGCGGCTCAGGTGAGCAACACCACGTCGCAGACCATTGAGACCGACATCGAAAACATCATTGGTGCCGACGTGCGCAGCGTCACCCGCAATGGTGGTCCCGGCTTCGGTGCTGCCATGTTCGTGCGAGGCCTCAACTCCCTCACGGCCAATGCCCAGCCCCTCATCGTCATCGATGGTGTGGTGCAGGACATGCAGCAGACACGCAACCCGCTGCACTATGGCGACTTCAACAACCTGCTGCTCAACATCAATCCTGAAGACATTGAGAAGGTGACGGTGCTGAAGAATGCCAC